>JAEEGG010003082.1_pt1 | contig 41940 bp, 36 predicted proteins | sample 9134161 | NCBI WGS metagenome assembly JAEEGG01 (sample SAMN16246543, study PRJNA631951) | gut metagenome | biome: gut microbiome; feature: rumen; material: CR-attached | host: Bos | place: Iran: Karaj | collected 2018-10 | reverse complement strand
TAACGAGATAGAGCAGCATGGCGGCTTTCTCCTCCACGCTGGGATAGAGCTCTTCGCCACCGAATGTCTGGTAGATTTGTCCGATGCTGCTTTTGAACGAGTTGTCTTTTTCGTTTCCGAAAAGTCTGTTGCCGCCAAATTTGTCACGCAATGCCTTGATGGCGTCCATCGCATTGTCGTAGGTTGCATGGAACTTTCCTTCGAGAGTTGTTTTCTCTACGGTCAGCTGCTGGAAGTCGTATTTGTCGAGGGTGTCGAGGGCGTAGGTGTAGTCCACCACAATGTCGAACAGTATCTGGTGCTCGTTGTTGCTCTCCAATTGTTGGCTTTGGATGGTACGGCCCACCATTTGCACCAACTGGCGCAGTTCGGCTATCTGCTCGTGTCGGATACGGTCGTTGACGGCATAACCCTTTACCAGAAAGTCCTTTATGATTTGTCTTGCCCAGATGCGGAAAGCAGTGCCGCGCTTGCTCTTCACACGGTAGCCTACCGAAATAATCACATCGAGGTTATAGTAGGCAACAGGTTGCTTGACGCCATCAACACGCAAAAAATGCGTGTTGTTATTTTTCTCCAATTCTCCTTCACGGAAAACGTTATTGATATGTTTTCTGACAGTCTTTTCGTCCCTGTCGAAAAGCACAGCCATCTGGTTGGCGGTCAACCATACGGTTTCGTCTTCCAGACGAACGTCAATCTGTGTCTGTCCGTTATCAGTCTGATAGATAACTATTTTATTTTCGTCACTCATCTTTTTGTTGTCTTTTCAAATCATTTTTCGACAGCCGTTGTTCTCACCTTCTTGAAATAGTCGCCTAATCTTTGTATTCCATTGGTATTCAGATACTAATCGCTTTTATTATTGTTTGTCCACCTTTTGGTAAAATTGTACAATTCTTGAAAGTTTTGCAAAAACTTTCAAGAATTGTCACCTTACTTGTGAATCAGATTGTCAAAATTTTCGCTTGTTGTATAGCCTCTTTTCACATTATTGATTTGTACATCGACAAGGAAACCTCGCTCTATAAGTTCAGACAGGTCTTTTCTGGCTGTCACGGTAGATACACCAAACATATTCTGCACATCTTTCACCGTGACAACATCGCTGGGTTCTTCCACAAAATGTTGGATAATCTGTGCTTGTCTTTCGTTAATGTTGCCAAGGGACATAAATGCATTTGCATTTTTCTTTTCTCGTTGCTTCCTATTGATATATTCTTTAAGTTGCTTGAAAGATATGCTAAGAACTCTGAGATTATAGGCGACAAAATAGCCAAGATCATGTTCGTCGTTCTCTGTGTATTGGAATGATTTCTCGTAGTTTGTCTTGGATTTGATAATCACCCTGGAGATAGACATGTACTCTGTAAGCATATAGCCTTCTTTCAGCATGTACCAATAGAACAAGGCTCGTGCAGTACGACCGTTACCATCCACAAACGGATGCATATATGCTACCATGAAGTGGATGATAATGCCACGTATGATGGGGTGTATGAAAACCGGGCTTTCTTTGTCGTTGAAGAAGAAACATAGGTCGTTGATGAATTGCGGAATATCCTCAGCTGTCGGTGGAACATGTACAATCTCGCCATCTACAGCGTTTTGCACAACAATATTGTCCTCGTTTGTCCTATAACGTCCTGCATCTTCATGGTTTTTCAGGGTCTTTTCCGTCATTAATTTGTGAATGTAAAGAAAAGACTCCTCGGTAAGCGGTTCATCCTTGTGCTCCGACACATAGCGGATGGTCTGATAGTTGTTGAATATCATTTGCTCCGACTTGTCTTTCGGCGAAAGCCCTTTCTTCAACATATCTTTTGCAAATAGACGTGTGGTAGATGCCCCCTCCATTTTGCTGGAGTAGATGGCTTCCTCCATTAACGAGCTCATTTGGTAGTGGAGCTTCTCGTTTTTCTGCGGAGCGGTCTCTGCATCCCAGAAACTGCCAAAGTTCATGTCAAATTCATGACAAAGCTTTTGCATATGATTGGTGACGGTGAGTATGATGCCGTATTTGTTCCACACTACAATTTGTCCTCTTAAACGTGATGCTTTGACATAGGTCCATAGCATTTCGGGAGTGAAATTATCGGGTAAAGGCTTTTTGTGTTTTGCCTTATCCCAATATAAATACTCTTCGTTGATGCTGTCAATTACCTTGTCAATTTCTGGCGTGTGTTTTCCTAACAGCGCATCAACCAATGCTTTTCTGTTTGTTTTTGGAGGTGTTTCTATCATAAAAACTGGATATAAATTCGACTGCAAAGATACGAATAATTTTTGATAATTCTTGAAAGTTTTGCAAAAACTTTCAAGAATTATCAATTTTTGTCATAAATTATATCCTATTTTTGAGAACAAATTTCGCAATTCTTTATTGCTCTCTTCCTCCTGTTGCAGCAAATCCCGCATCTCGGCTTGCAGTTCGCGCATCTTTGTGTCGAAATCTATCTGCTCGTCGCGGTTTACAAACTCTATGTATTTGCTCGGCACCAGTGAAAAGCCTTTTTCCGCAATGGTCTGCACCTTTACCGACTGGCAGAACTCCGGCGTGTCCTTGTAGGTTTGTTCGTAACCCTCCTGTTGCCAGTTGTGGTAGGTGCGGGTTACGGTGTTGCGTGTATCGGGGTCGAGTTCCACATATTTCTTTTCGAATGGGATGCCCATCTGGCGCAGGTCCATAAAGAGGATTTCGCCTTCGCGGTCGCGGTAGTGCAGCTCCCGGCCGTTTTTGGTCACCACGCGGGCTTTCTTGTTGTTGTTCAATATCCACAGTGTTACACTTATGTCGGTGGAATAGAACAGGTTGCGGGGCAGGATAAGGATGGCCTCCACCTTGTCGTTTTCGATGAGTTTGCGGCGGATGGCCAGCTCGGTGCCGTCGGCACTCAACGCGCCGTTGGCCAACAGGAAGCCTGCCACGCCGTTGGTGGAGAGCTTGGAGAGGATGTTCAAAATCCAGCCGTAGTTGGCGTTGCTGGTGGGCGGCGTGTCGTAGCCGCTCCAACGGGCGTCGTCGGTGAGCTCGTTCTCATCGCGCCAGGCCTTCTGGTTGAACGGCGGATTGGCCATGATGTAATCCGCCTTTAAGTCCTTGTGCTGGTCGTTGTGGAAAGTGTCGCCCTGACGGATGTCGGCCGAGATACCACGGATGGCGAGGTTCATACGCGCCAGCTTGAAGGTGGTGTTGGTGTTCTCCTGTCCATACACGCTCACATTCTTCTGGTTGCCGTGGTGCGCCTTCACAAACTTCACCGACTGCACAAACATACCACCGGAGCCGCAACAGGGGTCATAGATTTTGCCATCGTATGGCTCAATGAGTTCGGCAATGAGATTCACGATAGACTTCGGCGTGTAATATTCACCCTTGCCTTTGCCTTCCGCAATGGCGAACTTGCCCAAGAAATACTCATACACCCGCCCGATAAGGTCGTTTTCGGCATCTCCCACCGTGTCGAGTTTGTTGATTTCGTCAAGCAACGAAGCGAATTTGGTGCGGTCGAGTCCGAGGTTGGAGTAGTAGTTATTGGGCAACGCGCCCGCCAACTGCTTGTTTTTCTTCTCAATATTGCTTAAAGCATCGTCAATGATCTGGAAGATGTTGGGCTGTTTGGCGTTTTCCATGATGTACGACCAGCGGCACTCCTCCGGCAGATAGAACACATTTTCGGCGGTGTAGAAATCCACCGTATCGACATACTCTTTCAGCTCCTGGTCCATCAGCTCCTGCTTGCGCTGCTCGAAGCGGTCGCCCGCATACTTGAGGAAGATGAGGGATAGCACAACATGTTTGTATTCAGCCGGCTCCACGGCACCGCGTAGTTTGTTGCACGACTCCCACAGGGCGGCTTCCATCGTTTTGCTGGGCTTTTGAATTGCTTTCATTTTCGATCCGATTTTCCTCATTAGGTCTTTGTTTTATCTTGCAAAAGTAACAAAAAAAATCGTATTTTTGCTGGCTATTTTTAGGATTATTGATTAAAAATTACAGAATATGAGAACGATTATGATTACTGGGGCTTCCGCCGGATTTGGGGAGGCCATCGCCCGCACCATGAGCCGAGAAAACGGCCGACTCATCCTCACCGCCCGCCGCGAGGACAAGCTGATGAAGGTGGTGGATGAGATTGCCCGAACCACCTCCTGCAAGGTGCTCCCGCTCGTGTTCGACGTGCGCGACCCGCAGGCCTGCGAACGCGCCATCAACTCCATCCCCGATGAATTCAAACCGATTGACGTGCTCGTCAACAACGCCGGTCTCGCCGTAGAGCTCGACCCCATCCACAAGGCCTCCCTCGAGGACTGGAACCGCATGATCGACACCAACATCAAGGGACTGCTCTACGTCACCCGCTTGGTGGCCCCGCAGATGGTGGAGCGCAAAAGCGGCCACATCATCAACCTCGGCTCCACCGCCAGCCATGAGGTCTATATGGGCGGCAGCGTGTATTGCGCCACCAAGCACGCCGTGCTGGCCCTAACCAAGGGTATGCGCACCGACTTCCTGCCCTACGGCATCAAGGTGACGATGATCGCCCCCGGTGCCGCCGAGACGGAGTTCTCTGTCGTGCGCTTCCATGGCGACAAGGAGAAGGCCGACAAGGTGTATCAGGGCTACGACCCGCTGGTGGCACAGGATATTGCCGACATTGTGGAGTTTGTGCTCAGCCGTCCGCCGCACGTCTGCCTCAACGAAATCATTGTCACCCCCACGGCTCAGTTCAACGGGGTGATCAACCGCTCGCTGTAGTCTCGCCGCCCCGCCATGAGAGCGCGTCTGGCCTTGTTGGGAGTGCTGCTGCTGGTTGTCTCGGGGCTGTCGGCGCAGAACTTGCAGGTGTCGCCCGCCGGCGGCTTCTACACCCACGCCCCGCAGGTGACCATGACCTGCCCCGACACCGCCCTGCGCATCTTCTTCACCACCAACGGACAGCCGCCTACCGCCGCCGATAGGCGCTACACTCATCCGATCACCCTCACCAGCGCCCTCTTCTCCGATGCGGCTCTGTACCAAGTGCCCATGTGCCCCCCGTCGAACTTCCACATCCCAGACGATGGTGTGCAACGGGTGGTGGTGCTGCGCGCCGCTGCCTTCAACAGTATCGGCCAGCGGGTAGGGCAGGTGATCACGAACACCTATCTGGTGCAGGATTTGGGCAGCGACAGCCACGGACTTCCCGTGGTGTCGATCTGCGCCTCACACCACGACCTGCTCGACGATACGGTCGGCATCCTGGTGCCGGGCGTGTGGTACAACGGCGACGAATGGAGCGGCAACTACTATCAGGAAGGCCGCGAGTGGGAGCGCGAGGTGAATATGGAAATATATCTGCCTGATGGACAGGTGCTTAATCAGCAATGTGGGTTGCGTACCCATGGTGGGTCGGCACGTAGATATGTGCAAAAAGGTCTGAAAGTGTATGCCCGCGAGGAGTATGGCGACAAGCGCTTCCGGGCGCGGATTTTCGAGGATACCGATGTGGATGCCTTCAAACGGCTGGTGCTGAAACCGTTCGCATGCGCATGGACCCATGCCGGCGTGCAGAACATGGTTACAGAGCAGATCGCCCGCAATCTGCGGCTCGACGTGCCCGCCATCCGTCCCGCCGTGCTCTACCTCAACGGCGAGTACTGGGGCATCTACTTCATACAGGAGAAACCTGACGAGCATTTCCTCAAAGACCATTACGGCGGCAACGAGGAGTACTATAACATCATGTCCAACTGGGTGAATTTGCTCGACAACGGCACGGATGTCTATTTTCAACAGATGATGTCGTGGTTGGCCACTGCCGACCTTTCTGTCAGGGAGAACTACGAAGAGGCCTGTCGGTTGATTGATGTGGATAATTTTATTGATTATCAGATCTTTGAAATCTTTATTGATAATGAAGACTGGCCGGCCAACAACATGCGTTGCTGGCAGTATTTCATGGGGGAGTGGAGGTGGATTTTTTATGATGGGGATGCGGCGTTGAAGCATTTGGAATGGGATGGTTTTGCCTACGCTACTTACGATGGCGATGAGGAGTACCCCGCCTCGCGCATTTCTACGCTGCTGTTCCGTAAATTGTTGGACCATCCGGATTTTCAGAAAAAGTTTGTGGAAAGGTATAATTCTTTATGCCATAGTGTTTTAAGTTATTACTCAATGAAACCTTACTTGGATGCCGCGGTGGATGCCATACAGGAGGAGATCCCAATGCAGATAGATCGTTTTCATTTTCCGGCCACCTATAAAAAGTGGAATGCAGATGTGAAGGAGGTGGATGAGTTCCTAAGGAAGCGCCCCGCACAGGCCATCGCCGAGATGTTGGAGTATATCCATGTGAAAGAGGATGTTAGCGCGCTGTCGTTCCACCCCAATCCCACTGCAGGTGAGGCGACGGTCAGTGTAACGGTGGGGGAAGCGGGCATCCGCACCCTGTGCGTATATGACATGGGCGGTCGGATGGTGTATAACAGTCTGTTATACTGCGAGGAGGGAACGACGCAGTTCTTCAAGCAGCTGCCGTTGCCTGCCGGAGCGTATGTGGTAAGGGTAGGGGGTAAAAGTGAGAAGTTCCTGATTGTAAATTAGTTGCGATACCATCCGGTGGAGGTGTCGTGAATCCAGCGCGGACCCTTCTTGCCGCCCCGCACGTAGTCGGGGTTCTGGATGTATTTCTCGTTGAAGGAGTAGATGAGCCGCACGGTGACGACGTTGTTGTGCATCTTGCGCACCTCCTCATTCTTGCCGAAGGGGTCGTAGATGCGGGTGCGGATGGGCACCATGGAGTATTGGAAGCGGACGTTGAGTTTCAGTCCTTTCCAGAGTCGGATCTTGGCATCTGCGATGACGCTCCAGTCGTTGGTGGCGAACATGCCGGAGCGCAGGTCTGTGGTGGTGGTCCAGCCGTTCTCCACCTCGCGCACGCGCACCAGTCGTCCCCAGGCGAAGCCCGCGCCGATAGAGCAGCCGGTGCGCCAGTCCTCGTAGTGAAATAGCACCGGCACCTCCACATAGTCGAGGTTGAGCTTGTATTTGATCTTGTGGTTGAAGGGCACGCTGGTGTTCTCGTTGTGCCACAGCAGCGGCACCGTGTCGCTGAGGGTGGCGTTGGCGCGGTAGTGGTTCTGGAAACTGCCTTTTTGGTTGTAGAGGAGTTCGACGGTGGCGAACCAGTGGAAGCTGTTGTCGAGCGGCATCATCAAGGAGAGGCCGCCGTTGAAGCCGAACTTGTAGTAGCCGGCCACCTCGTCGCCATCAACCTGCGAGCCATTGACGCCCGCGATGACAGAACCGATAAAACGCTGTGCCTGAATATTTTGTGCGGACAGTAGAAGTGTCAGCGACAAGACCAAGGCGGCACAAATGCGGTGGGTGGGATTGAGTAAAACCATACGCTGCAATTTAGACCGCAAAGGTACATCATTTTTTGCATTCACGTGCGGGAGTGGAGAGATTTTTCGTGGAGAGATGGGGAAACAGTGTCGCACTATTCCGCTCATTCGAATAGTCTCGATCTGTCTTTGCGCCCCAAAACGACACGCGCAGCCGCTATTATGTCCCCGCCAAACGAATGGCCTACATTGTGGCACTCATCCGTTGGCACTACAAAGATGAGACGCTCGATTTGAAATGGGCGAGCGAGAAAGTGCGCCGCCTGCTCGACAAATACCTGAAATCAGATGGTGTGCGCGAGACTGTTCCAGAAGTGGATATCTTGTCGGATGATTTCCCAAAGATTGTTAGCAATATGTACGGCAATCCGCAGACTGTGGCTTCGGCTATGGAGCACCAAATCCGCGACCGTATCATCATCAAATTGGGTGAAGGACGAAACACCGCACTTTATCAGAAGTTCAAAGACCGAATGGAAAACATTCTCACCACATACGCTGGCAACTGGTCGGAGATGATAAGCGAATTGGAGCGTCTGCGTCAGGAATTGGCAAATCCGAAACCAGCTGTAGTATCGGAAGAAAAGGAACCGTTCTACGACAAACTCTGCCAATGCGCAGGCTTTGATTTTGAGGAGCGCCACGACACTATCGTCGCTGTCACCGACCAAGTGATGACGCTGATTTATGCTGCTATGTCCATTCCGAACATCTGGACAAAACCAACCAATGTGAACGATTTGCGAGGTAAAATCGGTACGGCATTACGTTTCTCTGGCATTCAGCTACTGAAAGAGAACAGCGAATCCATTGTTACAGAATTGATTAAGTTGGCAAAAAGTAATGAGAGCGTGCTGAGGAAATTCATCATCAACAAAAATTAAAGTGACTTTTTGACCTTCTACTTCAAATTTTATCATAAAATCCGAAGTACAACTTCAAATTTTCACTCGAAAAATAATGTTTGTATTGTTTTTTCTTGTATCTTTGCATTCGAGAAAATATCTATTAGTATGTTAAACAGATTATTGTCACTCAGCGATATAGAAAGCGACAGCCTGTTTTTATGGGGACCTCGCCAAACGGGTAAAAGCACCTTGTTGAAACAATTGTTTTCCAATGTCCCATATTACGACTTGCTTAAATCCGACGTTTATACAAAATATAAACTCAAACCTTCTTTGTTGAGAGACGAGTGCATGATGTTGGATGAAGGCTCTGTGGTGGTTATAGACGAGGTTCAGAAGATTCCCGCCTTGTTGGATGAAGTACACTGGCTTATGACCAACAAAGACATTCGTTTCATACTTTGCGGCTCAAGTGCCAGAAAACTGAGACGAACAAGTGCCAATATGCTTGGCGGAAGGGCTATTCGTAAAGTCCTGCATCCTCTGGTAAGTGCCGAAATCCCTGATTTTGACTTGAATAAAGCAATAAACCATGGTATGCTTCCACGACATTATCTGATTGAAAACCCTCAAAAACGTCTGCAAGCATACATCGGAGATTATTTACAGCAGGAAATCATTGCAGAGGCTCTGGTTCGAAATCTTGATTCCTTCACTCGTTTCTTAGAAGTAGCGGCATTGTGTGACACCGAAATGGTTAATTACACCAAAATAGCCAGCGATTGCGGAGTGTCTTCCAAAACCATCAAGGAATATTTTACAATCCTTGAGGAGACACTGGTTGGTATGTTTATTCCTGCCTATACAAAAGTGATAAAACGCAAAGTGCAGCTGGCACCAAAGTTTTATTATTTTGATGTTGGTATAACAAACTATCTCTTGCATAGAGAAAAACTTCAGCATGGCACTGCGGAATACGGACATGCTTTTGAACATCTTATCATTCAAGAGTTGGCGGCTTATCTCGATTATTCCGAATCAAACAAAAAACTGTCTTTTTGGCACACTTTAAATAATGCATACGAGGTTGATGCAGTGATAGGAGACGCCGAACTCGCCATTGAGATAAAGTCTTCCGAAAGGATCGCTTCTTCACATCTCAAAGGATTAAAGGCATTTAAAGAAGAACATCCGCAATGTAAACTTGTGGTTGTATCTTTGGAAGAAACACCAAGATTGTTTAATGATGTTGAAGTGTGGCCTGCAAAAGAATTTCTGTCAAGATTATGGGCTGGTAAGATTATAAGTCCAAAATAATCAATGCTTTCGTATGAAAATAGGCGATTTGGAAATAGAAATAAAACGCTCAAAGCGGCGAAAAACCATCACGGTCAATATTGAGCGTGACGGTAGTGTGAACGCGGTGGCGCCAACCGACTGCGATGATGAGACTATCCGCAAGGAACTCGAAGCCCGCGAATATCTGATATGTAAACACGTGGCTCACCGTAAGGCTGTAAACAAGGCGTACATCAACCGTAATTTTGTCAACGGACAGGCATTCCTTTTTATGGGAAAATCGTATAACCTGCTTATTTCCGAAACCGCCAAAAAATCGCTTGAAATAGTTGATGACAAATTCGTTTTGAACGAGAGATGTCTGCCTAAAGCCAAAGAAACATTCATCAAGTTTTACAAGAAGCAAGGCCTACCTTACTTACAGGAGCGAATTGACTATTTTTCAAAATTAGTCGGCCGCGCTCCCACTTCTATCCGTCTCATTGAATTGGGTGGGCATTGGGCATCGTGTACCCCGCAACACACCATCAATTTCCATTGGAAGTGCATTATGGCAAAACCAGAAATTGTTGATTATCTGATAGTTCACGAACTTACTCATCTGAAATATCCCCAGCACACCCGCCAGTTTTGGGATGCGGTTTTTTCCGTGATGCCCAACTACAAGGAGTGCGAGGAATGGCTGCACGATTACGGAGTGACGCTGAGTTTGGAATAACTACTTCGGAAAAGTAAAACGTATAATTCGTGGACCCAACACGGCGTTAGCCGCGCTGCAACTCCTCCGCCAGGAAAACCGCCGTGTGCCCCTTGCCCTCGCGGACAATCTCTTCCGGCGTGCCTTCGGCGATGACCTCGCCGCCCGCACGGCCGCCCTCCATCCCTAAGTCGATGATCCAGTCGGCCATCTTGATGACATCCATGTTGTGCTCGATCACCAAGACCGTGTTGCCCTTCTCCACCAGCTTGTTCAATACGTTGAGCAGCACGTAGATGTCCTCGAAATGCAGGCCCGTGGTCGGCTCGTCCAAGATGTAGAAGGTGTTGCCAGTGTCTTTTTTCGACAACTCGGCAGCCAACTTGATGCGCTGCGCCTCGCCGCCGGAAAGGGTGGGAGAGGGTTGCCCCAACTTGATGTAGCCCAGGCCGACATCGCAAAGCGTCTGCAACTTGTCGGCGATGGCCGGGATGTTCTCGAAGAATCCGACGGCCGTCTCGATGTCCATCTCCAGCACGTCGTTGATGGACTTGCCCTTGAACCGCACTTCGAGGGTCTCGTCGTTGTAGCGCTTGCCGCCACAGGCGTCGCAGGTGACATAGACGTCGGGCAGGAAGTTCATCTCGATGGCCTTCACCCCGCCGCCCTTGCACTCCTCGCAGCGACCGCCGGTGACATTGAACGAGAACCGCCCGGGCTTGTACCCGCGGATCTTCGACTCGGGCAATTCTGCATAGAGTTGACGGATCTGGTCGAAGACGCCGATGTATGTCACCGGATTCGACCGCGGCGTGCGCCCGATGGGCTGCTGGTTGATCTCAATCACCTTGTCTATGTTCTCGATGCCCTCGATCTCGACGTAGGGCAGCGGCCGCTTCTCCGCGCGGAAGAAGTGGTGGTTGAGGATCGGGTATAGCGTCTCGTTGATGAGTGAGGACTTCCCACTGCCGGAAACACCTGTGACACAGATGAATGTCCCAAGCGGGAAGGTGACGGTTACGTCCTTGAGGTTGTTGCCGGTGGCGCCGACAAGCGTCAGCGAATGACCGTTGCCCTTACGGCGGACGGACGGCACGGCGATGCACTTGCTGCCGTTGAGGTATTGCGCCGTGAGCGTTTCGGTGGCCAGCATCTGCTTGTATGTTCCTGCAGCGACGATCTCGCCCCCGTGGATGCCCGCCGCCGGCCCGACATCGACGATGTAGTCGGCCGCCTCCATCATGTCGCGGTCGTGCTCCACCACGATGACCGTGTTGCCCATGTCGCGCAACTGCTTCAGGGCGGCAATCAACTGGCGGTTGTCGCGCTGGTGCAGTCCGATGCTCGGCTCGTCCAGGATGTAAAGGACATTCACTAAGCGCGAGCTGATCTGTGTGGCCAAGCGGATGCGCTGCGCCTCGCCGCCCGACAGCGCCCGCGCCGGCAGGTTCAGCGAAAGGTATTGGATGCCAACCTCTTGCAAAAAGCCCAACCGGTAGCGGATTTCCCGCAACACCTCGTAGGCGATCTTGTTCTGCTTCTCGCTCAAATGTTTGGGACACTCGTCCACCCAACGGATGAGGTCGGCGATGTCCATGGCGGCTAAGTCGGCGATGCTCTTGCCGTCGATCTTGAAGTGCAGTGACTCCTTGCGCAGCCGCTGGCCGTGGCACTCCGGACAGGGCGTCTCGTTCATGAACCCCTGGATCCACTTACGGATGCCCGCGGGCGCACTCTCGATGTCGAAATCCTTGATGAAGTTGACAATGCCCTGGTAACTCATGGTCACCGGAGCCATGCCGGTGAACTCGCGTTTCACCTTGATCGGCTCCTCCGTGCCGTAAAGGATAGTGTTGATGACGCTGTCGGAGAGTTCGCCGACAGGGTCGTCGATGGAGAAGTCGAATTTTTCGCCCAACGCTTCTATCTGTCTGAATATCTGGCTGTTCTTATAAGGTCCGAGCGGCGCGATGGCTCCCGCGCGAATCGACTTGGTGTCATCGGGGATGATCTTTTTCAAATCCACCTCGGTGATATAACCCAGGCCGTTGCACTTCTCGCACGCGCCGTAGGGCGAGTTGAAGGAGAAGGTGTTGGGCTCGGGTTCGGGGTAGGAGATGCCCGTGGTGGGACACATCAGGAACTTGCTGTAGTTGCGCACCTCTCCACTGGCGTTGTCCATCACCATCAGCACGCCCTTGCCGTGCTTCAGCGCAAGGCGCAGACTGTTGACCAACCGCGGTTTGGAGAGTTCACGCACCCGCACGTTGTCGATGACAGTCTCGATGTCGTGGATCTTGTAGCGGTCAACGGCCATGTTGAGTGTCAGCGGACGGATCTCACCATCGACGCGCACCTTGGAAAAGCCGCGCTTGCGGATGGTCTCGAACAGCTCGCGGTAGTGTCCCTTGCGGTGCTTGACAGCCGGCGCAAGGATGGTGACGTCGTGCTCGTCGTAGGTCTCCAACAACTTGTCGATCAGTTCCGACTCGGTGTAGCGGATCATCTTCTCTCCGGTTTCGTAAGAGAAGGCATCGGCGACGCGGGCGTACAAAAGTCGCAGGAAATCATATACTTCCGTGATGGTGCCTACCGTGGAACGCGGGTTCTTGTTGGTGGTCTTCTGCTCAATGGCAATCACGGGATTGAGCCCCGTGATCTTATCCACGTCGGGATGCTCGTAGTTGCCGACAAACTGGCGGGCGTAGGCGGAGAAGGTCTCCATGTAGCGGCGCTGCCCCTCGGCGTAGATGGTGTCGAAAGCCAACGACGACTTGCCACTGCCGCTCAACCCGGTCACGACAATCAACTTGTTGTGGGGCAGGGTGACAGAGACGTTCTTGAGGTTGTTCTCCCGAGCGCCGGTGACTTCCAGGCGATCTTCTTTCTGCATGCTACTACTCCTTTTTAGCCGGTTTGCGGATGATGTATTTCTTACCCGCGGGTACGGTCAACTTGGTGCTGCGCAACCACGGATTGAGCGTCTTCAACTCCTTGTATGTCATGTTGTTGTCTTGACAAAAGGTGTAAAGACTGGGAATGCTGCTGGTGACTTCGATCTCCTCGCACTCCTCCGGCGGGTATTTGTCTTTGTCGTTCAAGCGCACATTATAAGCATGTGGCTTCTCGAAAACGAGTTTGTAGGCGAGGATGCGGAAGACGTAACGGGCGGTTTCGGGGTTGAAATAGAGGTCCCAATACTCGCTTTGCCCTTGGTTGGTCTTGCTCTTGTTCACCCCTCCGGTGCCCATGTTGTAGCCGGCGGCAGCCAACGACCATGTACCCAGCGACTTCTTCCCCTCTTTCAGATACTTGCATGCCGCGTGTGTCGATTTCTCCACGTGGTAGCGCTCATCCACCTCTTCGTTGACGGTCAGACCGTACAACTTGGCGGTACTTTCGAGAAACTGCCAGAAGCCGACGGCCTTGGCGGAAGAGATGGCGTTGGAGAGACTGCTCTCCGTGACGCAGAGGTATTTGATGTCTTCAGGGACATTCTCTTCCTTCAGAATTTGCTCAATGACAGGGAAATAGCGCCCGGCACGCTTGAGACAGAGCAGGGTAGTGGAGTGTTGGTAGCAGACGGAGGTCAACTCGCGGTCGAGGGCCTCGCGCACCATCGGGTCGTTGAGCGGCACCGGCTCGCCACAGAAGGTGAGACTGTCGGGCAACGGCGGATTCGCCAACACGTTGACGTAGTGGTTGACGGGCGGCGCGGCATTCTCTTCCCCCGCCTTCCCATGGTTGTGTGTGATGAGCCAAGCACAGAGGCAAACGAGTATTCCGCAGGCGATGCCCCCACACCATATCAGGATGCTTTTCTTTCTTTCCATGTCGTAAAGGGTTAGAATTGCCAGTTCACACCGATACTGTACAGAAGAGGCAACTGGTAGATGGTCTTGTTGGTGATGCGGTCCTTGTAAAAGACGTTTCTGTAGTTGTAGAGGTTGGTGGCGCCGGCACTGACCTCAATGAGGTGCCGATCGCCGATGTGGAAGGTCTTCTTTACACTGATGTCCAAGCGGTGATAACTGGGCAGACGCCCTTTGTTGTAATCCGCCAGCATGAAATCGAGTTCCTCGTTGGCGGAGATATAGTCGCTGTCGTAACTGGTGATGTTGAGGTTGGGATAATAGGCCTGCGTTTGGGTGTAGGGGAATCCCGTGCCGAAGTTCCAACGCAGGTCGATCTGCCAACTTCTGCGTTTGCCGAAACTGTAGGAAGCCAGCAGGTTGATGTTGTGGCGACGGTCGAAGTGCGGCGTGTAGGAGATGTGCCCGTCGTTGCGCCGTACCCATCCCAGTGCATATACCAATCTGATACTCAGTCCTTTGTGCGAATATTCCGCGGTGATGTCGCCGCCGTAGGCATCGCCCGTCTCGAACATGTAGTCAAGGTCTTCGTCGAACATCTTGTACCGGTTGACCGAGGTGAGCACTGAGAAGTGCTTGTAATAGCCCTCGATGTTGATGGAGAGATGGGGAATGGGATCGACTTCGAGGCCGACAATGACGTGTTCTGCCCGCTGCATGCTCGACATGACCTCCTTGCCGTTGGGCAGGGTGTCGGGAATCTGGAGCGGACTGGAGAGGAAGCCGGTGAAGAGGTTGACGACGTCGCGGTCGGAGGTGGCGCCGACGAGATTCTGCGAGAACAGCCCGCCTGCAAACTTCAGGCGCACCTTCGGAGTGATGTTGTACTTGAACGACAGCCGCGGCTCCGGCGAACTCTTGCCCAACGAGGCATAGTACTGGAAACGGAAACTCGGCTCGAGGATGATCCGGTCTTTCCAGTTGTATTTGTACTTCACAAACAAACCGACGTCGGTGGTGTAATCGATCCGCTCGGTGTGCGACGACGCCCAAGCCGTGGGATAGAAGACGTAGCGCACCGTGTTGCCGGAGAACTCAACGCCGAACGACAACTGGCTCTTTCCCAAGTAGTAAGAGAAATGCAGGTTGGCGATGAACCCATTGAGTGCACTCTGTCGGGTGTTGGTGTCCTTGTCGGAAGTGCGGCCGCTCATGTCGGGCTTGTTGTACTTGTCGTCCAACGCGGTGTAGTAGTTGGTGTAGCCGATCGTGCCCTCGATGATCATGGCGGTGCGGCCGGGGATGATCAGAAAGTTGGTGCCGACGCCGTAGTTGCGCCAGCGGTAGGTCGCGATTTCGGAGTAGTTCACCTTGTCGTCGAACCGGAAGGCAAACAGGTTGACCTTCGAGCCCGATTTGCCGGTCAGCGAGAGTTTCCCGTAAAGGTCGAGGTAGTTGTACGGCAGCCCGTCCTTGACGTAAGGGTAGAACGCCTTGGATGAGTATTCCAAGTACGATCCTTTGGCGGAAAGGATGTAGCCGAGTGAGAAGGCGTTGCTCTCCTTCATCTTCACCAAAGGACCTTCCAGCAAGACCTTGGCGCCGAAGGTGTTGAGATCGACTTTGCCGCTGATGCGCTTGCGGTTGCCATCGCGGGTGCGGATGTCCATCACCGAGGAGATGCGCCCGCCGAAGTCGGCCCCGAAGCCGCCCGTATATACGTCCGCCGAACCGATGATGTCGCTGTCGAACACGGAGAAGAGACCGATGGAGTGGAAGGGGTTGTAGATGAGCATGCCGTCGAGCAACAGCATGTTCTGGATCGGGGTGCCACCGCGGATGTATAACTGTCCGCCCTGGTCGCCCGTCGAAACCACGCCCGGCAACACCTGCAGGTACTGCGCGAAGTCGGGCGTGCCGCCGATCGACGGCATCTGCTTGATGTCCTTCGTCGATACCGAGATCACCGACGTGCGCGTCTCCGTCAACACCTGCTGCGCCTCCGCACTCACGTTGACTCCCTCCAACATCACGTTCTCCGGCTTCATCGTGTAGTTCTTCGACAGCATCTTGTTCTCTATCACCACCGTGTCAATGATGGTTTGGAATCCCATATAGCTGATTTCCAGCACGTATTTGCCCGCTGGGACTTTCGTGATCATGTAGGACCCGCTCTTCTCGGTCATGGCGCCGTAGTTGGTGCCCTGCAACTGCGTCATGGCGTAAGCTATCGGCTCGCCCGTCGAGGAGTCGTAAATGAATCCATGCACGCCTCCGTTCTGCGCCCAGACGGGAATTGCTATCAGTGTGATAATGAAAAGGATAAAAATCTTTCGGAAAATCTTTGCCATCGGTTGAAATTAAGGCGGCAAAGTTACAATTTTTTTCTGAACAATTCCCACAGAACAATCGCTCCGGCCACAGAAACATTGAAAGAATGTTTTGTGCCCGCCTGCGGGATCTCAACAGCCCCGTCGCAGAGGGCCAAGACCTCGTCATCAACGCCGAAGACCTCGTTGCCTAACACCACCGCAACCTTCGCGTCTGCCGCCGGCACGAACTCCTGCAACGATACGGAAGTATCTACCTGCTCTACTGCAAATACCTTGTAACCCAATGATTTGAGCTCTTCAACCGCCTCGACGGTCTGCCCGAAGTGCCGCCAACTGACCGACTCGGTCGCGCCCAACGCGGTCTTTGCGATCTCCTTGTGCGGCGGACACGCCGTGATGCCGCACAGGTAGAGCGCCTCCACCGCGAAGCCGTCGCATGTGCGGAATATCGACCCTACATTGTACATGCTGCGTACATTGTCCAAAACCACCACCACCGGCAACTTCTCCTGCGCCTTGAACTCCTCCGTGCTCACACGGTTCAACTCCTCCATCGTCAGTTTTTTCATCCGTCTATTTTTTTGCAAAAGTAGAAAAAATATTGGAATAATTGGTTTATCTTTGCTGCTTTAATATCAAAGACAGTATGGTGAAAAAAATCTCTCTTTTTTTGCTGGTATGGGTGCTATTCGTGCAAGGCCTTTCCGCACAAGTCAATCCAGTCACTACCGACAAAAATGCCAACCATTTCCTATATGAAGTGTATGATTATGGCGAAACTATCGATACTTCCCAATTGTGGGTGGCCTTGTATCATAATGAATATCAGATTGCTATAAATGAAAGCCAGGAACCTCTCGTGCCTGGCTATGCTCGTGAGGTCACGATCGTCAATCTGAAGTTGGACAGCACCTATCTGTTGGCGAAATTTACGGGAGTAGAGCCGTCGGAGTGCTACGAGGTGGCCTCCGCCTTCAGCCGCACCGACATCGCCTACGACACCGCCTTCGAAAACGGACTTACCCGCTACACCTGCCACATCAACAGCAACAAGTTGGAGTTTTTCGTGCAGGATTTCCCGTCCGACATCAACCCGCTGCCATATTACGGACGTTTCAAAGGGATTGTCGTCTGCTTCAAACGTAACGGTCAGACTTATTTGCAGTTAGCCCAAACCGAATCTTGGAAACAGTCGGGAATAGTGCCTTTCCGCGATGGCTATCGGAATTGCCAGCGCGTGACCGGCCGCGAGCTTTCCAACCTCAAAAAACAGAAGCTCGTCATCACCACCCGCATCTTCGATGATGTGCAATTGAGCTGGGGACAGAAGAACGACCACATTGAAGGAGACTATCGCGCCGATACGCCCTTCGACAGCGTGCTGCATTTCGCGGGCGGCACCCTCGCGCTGAAACGTGTGCGGCTGCCCCAGCTGCCCAGCCACTACCAGACCTTCATCGAACTGCACCAGCGTAGCAACGGCGACGCCTACGACCGCACCGGCAGCGTGTTCGTGATACCGGATGCCGACAATGATTTGTGTCCCAACTTTTTTGACGGCATCAACAACCATCCCGACTCTCTGCCTGTTTTCGTTGGGAAAGACGGCCAGAAGTATCAGGGCTTTGCGTCGGCGGTTAGCCGTTTGAAAGAGTATTGGATCTCCTCCTTCGTGTACAGACCGCCGGTGGAGCTGCTGCGCTTCTTCACCCCCTTCGGGGTGGGCCATTTCAACGACCGCGTGCAGATCGACGGGCTGGAGTGGGCCGACGAGACCTACTACAAGCAAGAGGTGACCGACCTGTCGTCGGTGCTGCAGGGCGAGGTGTGGATCGGCGTGTGGATCGGTAACTACGACGGCGGCGGCCACAAGGTAACGCTCGACATCAAATCCTATCCGGGAAGCGAAAAGTGGGACGATGGAGAGAAGCGCCGCGTCTCTGTGATATCTCTGTTCAACACCTGCAACGTGCTGGAGATGGCGGGACAGAACTACGGCAAGGTTTTCGGTACCGACAGTCTGAAAGCAAGGTTTTATGTGCTAGGCAAGAAGGAGAAGATACGCCTGCGCTACATCAGCACGGGGCATGGCGGCTGGGACGGCGGCGACGAGTTCACGCCCAAGCCCAACACTATCCTGATTGACGGGAAGCCCGCGTTCACCTACACGCCGTGGCGCGAGGATTGCGGCTGCTACCGCCGGTTCAACCCCGTGAGCGGCAACTTCTGGAACGGCTTGTCCAGCAGCGATTATTCGCGCAGCGGCTGGTGCCCCGGCACCGCCACACAGCCGGTCTATTTCGACCTGCCCCCGCTGGGAAAAGGGAACCACACCATCACCATCGCCATTCCGCAGGGCGAACCATTGGGCGGCAGTTTCAGCCATTGGTCGGTCAGCGCCGTGCTGATAAAAGAGACTGTAAAGAGATAGGGGATGGGTTAGTACTTTTTTGTTTCAAAAAAGCTCAACTATTTCTTGCTAATATCCAATGTGTTAGACATATAAAGAGTGGGGCGGACAGGCGGTGATGCCGCACAGATACAGCGCCTCCACCGCAAAGCCGTCGCACGTGCGGAACAACGGCCCTACATTGTACATGCTTCGCACATTATTCAAAACCACTACCAGCGGAGTCTTCTCCTGCTCCTTGAACTCCTCCGTGCTCACCCGCGCGAGTTCGTCCATGCACAATTTCTTCATCTTTGATGGATTAAGATTTCAGATGCGAAAATAGTGAAAAATCAATTATGCATTTTGGGTTTACAAAAATACGTAAAATTCCAAATCCTCATAATTTTTTTGTCGGGAAAATTCCAAATCCTCACTTTTTGGGGGCAACAGCGCAGAAAAGTTTGCGGAAGTTAGCGGGTTCTGTGGGAGAACAAGTTATCCGAAATACTCTATCAGACCCATGACTGTGGGTGGGATGAAGAAGAACTGGAAGGCGTATTGTAGGGCAGTGACCACACGGTTGCCTGCCAATTCGGTGGCGCTTTTCACCCAAAACCAGCGTGGAGGCACTGTCTCTCCCCAGCCGAAAATGCCGATAAGCAGTCCAATAAAGGCACTCACACCACCAAGGATGAGTGATAATGTGTCGCCGCATTCCACAAGGTAGAAGCCACCGACAAACAGACAAAGTGGCGACAGCCATTGCCAAATCCAAAGAAATATTGCCATATTAATTTTGTTTTTCAGATATCTTCTTCAGTTCGTCAATCTTCTTTTCCAACTCATCCAGCTTCTTCATCACATCGTCGTTGTTGTCGCTCACCATGGCATCAACGAAGATGGAGTTGATGAACGACATGCCGATGATGCCGCCGAGGATAAGAAGGAACACGAAGTACAGCCGCACGAGCCCGCCGATAAGCGGTGAGGTGCCCGCGGCGATGGTGTCGGGGATGTCGTACCAGCCCTCCACGGTGCAGATGCGGAAAACGGAGTAGATGGATTCGAGTGGGGTGGAGAAATACTGTGGGGCGATATCTTTGAAAAGACTGCAGTTGAGGAGCCCGAAAATGACGATGATGACAAAAAAGCAGAGGAGGATGGCATACGACTCGCGCATGGCCATTTTAAAGGCCTTCACAATCTGCGTGAAATTGGGGAAGAAGTGCAGTACGCGGAAAAACCGAAGCACTCTCAACATTCTGAAAATCAGCAGTATCGACAAATCCATCATGCCCGTAGGCAGAAACGCCTCCACCAGCGATGGCACCGACACGATGACCAAGATGCCGTCAAGCCGGTTCCAGCCGGAGCGCCAGTACTCCTTCGCCCCCAGCTTGATGTGCTTGACAATCATCTCAATAAGGAAAATCAAGGTGCAGGCGATGTCCAGCCCCGTCAGTAGCGGTGTGCTTATACCGCTAATTTGCAGGTAGATGACCACCGCATTCAGCAGAATGACGGCCAGGATGATTTTTTCGTTCAGGAAGATTTTTTCAATAATGTTTTTCATAAAAAGGGATGGATATGTGTTTTTGAATCGGCAAGATTTTGCGAACTCAAAATACGATTTATTGGTATTTTCAGTTTACAAAGATACGTAAATTCCCAAATCCTCATGTTTTATTTTTTTTGCCTACTTTCTTCAGGTCTTTCGGCTGGCTCCATTGTTGCGTGTCTCCAACACGCATGTGATGCCGTGAGTTCTCCATTCCCCACACTCTGCACTTCGTTGGAGTGGGGTTACTGGAATTTCGTGCCCTTGGCACGAGGAAGAATTTGTTCAGTTTCTTTTACTTCTTCTTGGCGCGCTCCCTTTCGCGGGCAAGGTTGGCTTTGGCACTCTCAATCTCGCGTTTCAGGCTTTCGATGCGGCGGTCGTGACTGGCCGCGTGGTCAATTTTCGACTTGCGGTAGCTGGCCTTGCTGCTCGGTGTGGAGGCCCTCTTCACGAGGTCGGCATAATGGGCGTTGTCTTTTTTCTTGGCTTCGCGCTCTTTGGTCATCTGCGCCCGTAAATCAATCAGGCGTTTGCGGTAATATTCTACGCTCATAATTTTCTAATAATGGAATAATAAAAAGACGGTGATGATTGCTTTCACTATCACCACCGCCATTGATTCATAATCTTTTACTTTCCAGCGGCCACGAGGGTGATGCTGTTGTCGGCCAGCTTGCTGTTGTCTTTGTTGGCCACTTGCACGCCGATGCCGTACATGTCTTTGATCTTGTCTTCGAAGTTGCCCACGCGGAGGTTGCCGCCCACGGTGAGTTCACCGCCCTTTGCGCCTTCAGCACGGATGCTGGCCAGGGTGGCGTTGTCGTCTGCAAACTGCTTGCAAGCCGGAGTGGTGTAGACGCGCAACGTGGCGCCGAAACATTTGTTGAAATTGTCTTTCAGACTCTTGACCTTCATGCGGCCGTCTAATTTGAATTCTGCCATAATTTGTTGTTTTTTTTAAGGTTTATGAATAATTATTTGAAAAGTTTCTTGATTCTGTTTTTCAGACTCTTCTGAGCTTTGCGGGCTTTGGCCATGCGTGCTGCGGCTTCTTTTCCCTCTTTAGTTCGCTGGTCAAGTCGTCCGTCGGCGCGGCGTTTGGCCGTAGTGGTGCTTTTCTTCACTACAGGCTTCTTGGCGGCCTTTTTTTGTGCCTCACGTGCTTTTTTGGCACGCTCCACCAACTCTTTGTATTCTTTGGTGCGTTTATCTACTTTGCCGGATGCTGTTTTTTGTAATGCCATGATATGTATTATTTTACTGTTATTGCTCAATAATTAAATCTTCTTCTTCCTCCACAAATTCATCGAGGAGGGCGCTGGCGGCCTCTTCTTCCACGCCGAGGATGTCGGCAAAGGCAAAGAAGTTGTCCACCTCGTCTTGTGCGAGGAAAGCGTCGGCGCACATCATTTGCAGACAAAGGGAGAGGATGCCCTCTTTTTCTCCGGCATCTACCTTTTTGGCGGCGCCTTCCAGAAGGTTGGCGAGCTCATCTTCGTTCATCTTTTCAGTGGTCTTAATCTCTTTCTCGAGGTTTTCGGCAAGTTTGGGCAGTTCCATCTCTTCGGCCAAATCGCCCACAAATTCTTTCTCAAACTCATCGTATTCACCATCGGCCCAAACGGCGGCGGCTAAAAACGAGGATAAGGTTTTAATGTCAGTTTTCATGTTTTTAAGTATTTGGTGATTATTTAATGATTTCAAACTCGGTGCGGCGGTTCTCGGGTGCCATCGGGTCGGCGGTGTTCTTCAGCTTGCTGCTGCCGAAGCCTGTGGCCACCAGACGACTGGCATCAACGCCTTCGTTATTGACGAGGAATTCAACGGCGGCCTGTGCGCGCTGCTCGCTCAGCTTCTGGTTGAAGTCGGCATCGCCTTCGGCGCTGGTGTGTCCTTCAATACGGAGCTTGATTTCAGGGTGTTTCTCCATCACCTTGGCGAGGTCGTGCAGCACGAATTTGGCGGCCTCGGGCAGGTCGGCCTTGCCGGCTTCGAACTCTGCGGCATTGAAGTTCTCCTCAATCTTTTCGATTTCCTGCACATATACGGTATCGTGCTGAATAATAGTGGTCACTACCTCTTTGGTCTGCACTTCAGGTGCCTTGTTGCAGCTGCGTGCGAGCAGAATAGCGAGCACTGCGATAGCGACGATGGCGCAGAGCAGGATCCACAGCCATGCCTTTGATTTCTTGGGCTTTTCGGGCGCGGGCGGCACATAGCCGTTGAGGTATTCGAGTCGGAATGAGCCTTTCTTGCCGACCCCTTTTTCTGCTTCCTCGAACTTTGCAACCTCGATGCCATACTGAGCAGCGTGGCTTACCAGGCGGTCGAAACTGGGTTTGGTCCACATGCTTACCACTGCCACCTTGGTGCCGTCGCCCATCGTGAGCAGCTCGTCCTCCTTCTGGAAGAAGCCGTTCCAGTTGGCGTCGGTGCCCTTTTCGCCGGCCTTCACGAAGTTGATTTTCACTCCGCTGTCGGGGTTCAACTCATTGGGGAATGCCTTTTGAAGGTCTTCCATCGTGGCCTGGGGATACATCACCATATAGGCGTGCATGATGCCCAGTGCCGTGCGGTTTTGCGCCTTGCCATAGACGCGTACTTTGTTTACCATGATTATCTAATTTACAATTAACAATGTACAATTGGAGGTGATTATTTTGCGTATTTGGCTTTGAGGGCTTCCATGTCAGCCTTTTTGGCATTCTTGGGGATTTCGGGCAACTTAGCGAGGGTCATCTCGTCGAGGGCAAGCACCCAGTCGTCGGCGGAGGCCACTTGGACTTTCAGACCGAAGTTGGTCATCATGTCCTTTTCGAAGCCGCCGACGGTCTTGCTGCCGCGGCACTCGTAGCTGCCAGTTTTGGTGGCGATTTCGCTCACTTTTTCGCTGCCGGTGAGGCGTTTTTGTCCTTGGTACACGCGGAGGGTGCCACCGAATTCTTCTTTGAAGCGCTCGCAGAGCGTTGACACCAACAGGCGTCCGTCAACTTTAATTTCCATAGTGATTGTTTTTGATTATTAAATTAATATTTTGATTTGCAATATTTTATGATTACTTGTTGATGAAGTCCACGAGTTTGCTGCCGAGTTGCTGGGTGTTCCATTTTGGATCGACTTTGAACCCCACCTTTTCAGAAATTTCGCGCAGGGCCGCTTTGGTGTTGTCGCATGCTTTGCCACCCTTGTTCACGACAACCTTGTTGTCGGCTGTAATGCCAATGGTGTAGCCGCCGGAAACGGCTGATTTCTTGAAGTCTCCAGAAACCTTTGCTGCTGGTTTTGGTTCGGCCTTGGTGGCGGATGCAGTTTTGGCGGGTTTCGGTTCTGGTTTGGACGCAGATGCAGTTTTGGCGGGTTTTGGTTCGGCCTTAGGTTTTGCAGGCTCCGATTTCGCTTTTCCGTTTTTCTGCTGAGCCTCGTAGATGCGTGCATCCAGCAGCATCTCGAACTCGTCCACATCGCCACCTGCTTCCTTCACCTTCTTAACAAGAATGGAACGCTCTTTGTCGGTAACCACACCGTCGACCAGTGCCGCTTTGATAAGCTTCTCAATGTCGATTGTGGCACCTTGTGCGGGTGTTGATTCTTTCTTTTGCTCGGCTGATGCTGCTTTCTTGGCTCCATTCTTGCCAAGATAGTTGATTTTCACCCCAGAGGGGAAGGCTTCGGGATGGATGAGAATAGCACCCTCTTCATTGAGTATATTCACGACTTTAAGCTTATAATTAAATGCAGCTTCGTCAATTGACTTCACCGACGATGGAATTGTTATCTCCTCTAACCGGCACCCAGAAAAAGCTTCTTTTTCTATTACACTAATTCCTTCATGCAGTTCGATGTGCTCTAACCCTGTTTCTTTGAAACACCTCCACGGTATTTTGGTGATGGATTTAGGGAGATGTACTTCTTTCAAAGATCCACAATGGTAGAAAGCACATGGGTAGAGTTCCTTTACGGAATCAGGAATGATTACCGACGTTGGACCATCTATGAAATATGGATCTCCACCATATGTTTGACTTGTAAATGGACTGCAAATTTTTTTCTCCCCAGTTTTTCTATAGTACCCGGGGGTTCCAAGTTTATTTATCCATCTATGTACATCAACTTCTCGATTTTGTATACTAGTAACTAAATAGGATTTACCGTTATATTCCACCTGCGAAGGAATGAAAAATTTGCCTTTAACATTCTGAGCATCATATAGACCAACAGTCTTTCCATCTCCATTTATTACATAAGTACATCCAAAATAATCAAACGTTGTCATAGTTATTTGTTTTTAGTTTTTTATCATTAAATCATACAAGAAAACACCAGCATATTGCCGACTATTTCTTGGCAATAGTTATCATTTCCTAACGCAGAAATGATTTTATCAATATGTTTCTTATAATCATCTTTGTCTGTGTGTATCGGAAACAAGACAAATGCGACAACACCTTTTTTTATTTTTAGTGTCCGCAATTTATGAATATCGTCTATTATGCTTTGAACATTTTTAGTTATAGGTCTTGTTTTATCAACAACACCAGAAAGTTTGAAATTGGTGTTTGGCGTTTTTAATTCAATATATGTTTCATTGGCATAGATATCAACATGTTTCCCATCAAGCGGATACTCAATTTCCGTGTCATCGAATCTCTTTTTCAAGCGCAACGACAATACAGCCTGGAGATACCTCTCAAACTTGGCCCGCTGTGGTATATGAATCGCCAATATGGGCTCATTCCAAGTCGAATCATTTAAGATGGACACCATTTCATCAAAAACTATTTTGTACATAGGCTAATAGTTTGATTTCAATACTTTATGCTTATTTTTCGAGGAAGTCAATAAGTTTGCTGCCGAACTGTTGGGTGTTCCAATTCGGATCGACTTCGAAGCCCACCTTTTCAGAAATTTCGCGAAGGGCGGCTTTGGTGTTGTCGTAGGTGCGGTAAATCTCAATGCTGCCGCTGTCTTGTACGCGGATATGGTAGCCTCCTACCGTGGCTTGTTTGCCGTCGCCGAACTCCTTGCAGATCTTGCTCCCGAACTGACGGGTATTCCAGTTGGCATCGAACGGAAAGTTCTTCTCTTCGGCCACCTCGCGAAGGGCGCCTTTTGCGTTGTCGTAAATGCGGTAAACCACAATGCTCCCGCTCTCTTCCCTTTGGATGATGTATTCACCCGATATTGCTGATTTTGCTGCCATAGTTTTTTGTTGGTATTGAAATTTTGAATTGTATGTTTTAAATCTCTACTATGCAATAATGGAAATCCACGCCCTCGTAGGCATTGTGGTTCCATTTAATTGTGTATTCTTTTTCGAGGTCGAAGTCAGGATGAGTTTTAGCGCAAGTGCTTTCTGGCTGTTGCCAATGTCTGGTCGTACCGTGGAGTCCTTCTTCCATGCTAAACAAATAGTTGTTTGAGGTCTTGCGGGTGGCATTAAGATACTGACTGTCGTTGGTGACGAATACGGCTAATCCGCTTTTCACAGCGGCAAAACGATTGCGCACTAGTTCTACTCTGCGCACATCTTTCCAGAAGTCGTACATGCCAAGATCTTGTGCCCCTTGGTTCTTTAAAACATCAATTTGGCGTTCTAAATGCTCTTTGAAACGCGTGAGTTGTTGGCTGTGTTTTTTTGTCTTGTACTTCAGTTCCACAGGTAAAAATTCATCACCCTTGCACAGAAGAATATCCAGCTTTAGTTCGTTTTTCCAAATGTAGTTGTCAAGCTCTTCGAAGGGAACATAGTATTCTACATCCACATCATTGTAATGCCCGGTGCTGATAAGGTGCAGTGCGAGGTGCATCTGCAAGTCGCGCTCGTTGAACAGCAGTTCCCCGTTTTTGCGGTCGAGATATTGCTGTATATCAGCTTTAGCTTGTTCTACTAGTGTCATAGCTGTTTTCATTTCTTCCCAGTCTAGTTTTCGACTTTTAACTTTCAATTCTCAACTTTCAACTCTCAACTAATACTCTCCTCTTGCAGCTTGTCCGATGGTGATGCCATTTGGTACGCATACCTTGCCGGCCTTGTCCTTGATCTGCACGGTGACGCCGAAGTTCTGGTCGAACAATTTCTCAGCCTCACCCACCTTGGTGCTGCCCTTGATCTTCAGGCCGTCGGCATTGGTGTTCACCTCCTTGGTAGTCTTTTTGTTTAAGGCGGCGAGGGTCATCTCCGGGTCGGCCAGCACAGCGCCCTTGTAAAACGCCAGCGTCAAATCGAATGTCTTCTTAAAGTCGGCTGAAATGGTCTTGAGCTTCTTGTTCGGTGCAACGGTGAATTCCGCCTTATTGAAATGATCCTTGATGTTGTTGAGCAATCCCATAATATTTTGTTTTATAGTATTTATAAATTATTGTATATTAGTTATTTATCAATTTTATTTAAAATTGATAATATCAACTTGCAAATATCTGAATTATTTAGTCTCCAATCGTTATGTGATGCATTGGATTGATGTGCAAATTGCCCATAGTTACTTTGCATCTAAAAACATATATGATGAGGGAGAAATAGAACGAGTGTCAACTTCCGAGGGAATCTCGGTAGTTATTGATGCTCTCCATTGTACCATCCGCTCAAATCGGCAAAGAAATCGTGCTCAAGGATTTGCGAGAGCTTCATCAACGAGCCGGTGTCAATCCACGAACGCGAGAAGATGAGATAGACGTTGTTGCGGTGGCAGCCCAGCTGCTGCGCAAGCCACGGCACCTTGACGCCCTTCTGCGCCACCACCTCCTTGATGTGCCTGCCGATATGAAAACCGGTGTCCTGAACTTTATTGTGCGAATGCATGTCTGTCGAATGGTTGTGAGCTTCCCCCATTTTCTACAGACCACTAAAAAAGGCGCCGCTATTTCGTTGTCTGCTGATTAACTTGGAGGGTTCTGGTAAACCGCTGCGGTAATAAGCACGAAAGAGCTTGCGCCCAAAACGCAAACTTTCCGCCAACTTATTCTCCCGCTAAAATTTACCAGATTTTCCAAGTGAGAATAAGAGCGTCAAGCTCAATGTTGTTATCTTTTTAAGATGATTTACATATTTAGATGATTCTTTTAATTCAAAAATTGTAGCTGCAAAAGTACGAATAATTTTATTCTCCCACCCACCCTCTCATTCCAATTTTTTCCCGTATTTTTGCCGCCGTTATGAGTAAGAATATCGGTTTCGATGCCAAAAGGGCCTTCAACAACCAGCGCGGACTGGGCAACTACAGCCGCGAAACGATCCGTATTCTATCCACTTACTATCCTGATAATCAGTATTTTCTGTTTACGCCGAAAGTAAATTCCAACATTTATTTTCCGCTTCCAGAGAATTCCCAAGTGCGGATGCCTCACGGTTTGCAAAAGTGCGGTCCTTCACTCTGGCGCACTTTCTCGCTCGCCAGCGAGGCGCAGAAATGCCATCTTGACCTGTTCCATGGTCTCAGCCACGAACTGCCGGTGGGCATCCAGAAGAAGAATATCCCTACGGTGGTCACCATCCACGACCTCATCTTCCTGAAATTTCCCCAACTCTATCCCGCCTTCGACCGCGCCATGTACAAACGCAAGTACCTGCGCAGTTGTGAGTTGGCCGACCGCATCATCGCCGTCAGCGAGCAGACGCGCCGCGACCTTGTGGAATTGGCCGGCATCGACGACGCCAAGATTGACGTGGTATATCAAGGGTGCAGTCCCATCTTCCGACAGCCGCTGCCGCCCGAAACCGTTGAGGAGGTGCGCCGGAAATACGCACTGCCGTCGCAGTTTGTGTTGAGCATCGGGGCATTGGAGAAGCGGAAAAATCACATTCTGACTCTACAAGCATTGGCCAATCAGCAACTTGATATCCCTGTGGTCATCGTGGGCAACGAGACCGCCTACGCTCCGGTGTTGCGACGTTTTATCGTCGAGCACCGTCTGGAAAAGCAGGTGACTCTGCTTTCTGGGGTGCCCTTCTCCGAGTTTCCCGCCCTCTACCGTTGTGCCTCGTTGTTTGTGTATCCATCTCTGTTCGAGGGATTTGGCATTCCCGTGCTGGAGGCCGTCACCATGGGCGTGCCGACCATTGCGGCCACGGGCAGTTGTCTGGAAGAGAGCGGCGGTCCGGGCAGTCGCTATGTGTCGCCCCATGACCCTGAGGCGTTGGCCGATCAGATGAAAGAAGTATTGGAAAATAGCGACTTGCGTGCGCAGATGGTCGCCGATGGGCTGGCGCATTCCAGCAAATTCACCGATGAAGCCATCGCCCGCAACCTCTGGAACAGTTACGAACGCGCCCTGGAAAGTTGATGTCGAAAAGAATAGACAGCTTTTCTCCTGAATTTTCCTCTCTTAATGATCGTTTTTCTTCTGCTCTCCGTTAAATGCGGCTTCCCTTTCCATTGGGGAGGGTGGGGGGCAAAGCTATCGTCGCAATACCGTCTCGTACGCCTCCCGCAATTGTTGGCCAATCACCGGCATCGAGAAGTTCGCCTCGGCGTAGGCGCAGATGGCCTGCTCGTCGTAGTCGTGGCAGTGGTCGAGCATCTGGTGAAGGGCCTGCAATAGGGCATCCTCGTCGCGGGCGGGCACGGTAAGACCGCGGCTCTCATCCATGATCTCGCTGATGCCGCCCACCTCCGTCGTGATGATCGGCAGCCCGCAGGCGAACGCCTCGATGATGACGCAGGGCAGGTTCTCGAAGTTGGAGAAAAGCAGCAGGAAGTCCGCGCGTTGGTAAAACTCCGCAATGTCACGCTCCTCCTTTCTTCCATGGAAAACGACGAACTTCTCCAAATGATTCTCAATCACAAACTGCTTGAACTCAGGCCGATCGAACTCATGGACCACGTCTAAGACGAAGTCCTGCCGTTGTTGGGCCAACCGTTGCACCGTGCGCAAAATGCCGGAGAAGTTCTTGGCCTCGTCGCGCAGGGTGGAGATGTGCAGGATGTGCTTGATTTCGTGGGGCTGGCGGTCGTCGGGGTGGAAAATCTGCGTATCCACCACGTTGGGAATACACCGGAAGGGACGGTCGATGCCGTAGCGGCGCATGTTGTCGGCCAGGTCGTGGCTGACGGGCAGGATAAGTTCGGCGGCGTTGGCGATCTTGCGGATGCTGCGCAACGTCTTCCGCGTCATCATCGCCACGTTCTGCGGCTGGTAGATGGTCCAGTGCTCGGTGAGCAGATAGGGGAGTCTGTGTCTTTTTTTCCAATAGAAAGCCATCTTCCCCAGCGGCAGCGCCACGTGGAGGTGCATCAGGTCGGGTTGGAAGAAATGCTTCCGAATGTAGGTGAATCCGGCGTTGTATGCTAAAAACAACGAGATAGACGAGGGTAGGGGAGAGGCGGGAACGTGAATCAGCACTTGCTGGAAGTTGGCATAGTTGACGACCTCGATCTCGCGCTGCGACACGTCCGGGTCGATGTAGGCCGAAAGCACCACCGAGTTGACGTCGTCGGAGACGCTGCGAATGTGCTTCAGGCAGAAGTTGCCCGACATGGGCTGGTCAGGGCGGGGAAACCAACTGAGCAGATGGAGGACGTTGATTTTTTTCATAGCGTAAAAATGTGATTATGGAGCGGTTGTGCCGATCTTCTCGGCGATGTAGTCGATGGCGAGGAAGTTGCGCGGACAGAGGTTGTCGATCCAGCCGGACTCGATGGGATAGATGCGCCCCTCCTTCACGGCGGTGAGCAGGTTGTAAGGTGCTGTGTTGCAGAAGGATTCGAGGTCCTCCTTGCGGATGAAGATGTACTCGGGATCCTGCTGGAACAGGAACTCACGGCTGACGCTCCAGGTGGTGAGCGGCTCGCCGATGTTCCGACCGCCGGCGAGGGTGATGATGTCGTGGATGAAGGTGTTGCCCGAGGCGGTGAAGTCGCCGCTGGCACCGAAACCGACGACGTAATACACCGACTTGTCGCCACTGGTGGCGCGCGACTGGTACTGCCGGATCTTCCCCTCATAGACCTTCGCGAGACTGTCGGCGGCGGCATCGCGGTTGAGCAGCCGGCCGGTGGAACGGATCAGCCGCGGCATGTCGGCCAACCGATCCTCCTCCTTCAAACAATACACCGGCACGCCCGCCTTCTCGAAGTTGTCAACGGTCTTGGGACTGACCACCGAGCCGACGATGATCAGGTCCGGGCGCTGCGCCAACACACTCTCCACATTGATGTTGAGCAGATCTCCCACTTTGGTGATTTTCTCTGTCTCAGGTGGATAGGTGCAGAAGGTGGAGATGCCGACGAGTTTCTTTTCCGCATGGAGCAGGTAGATGGCCTCGGTGACGGCTTGGGAGAAGGAGACGATGCGTTGCGGCTCGTTCTTGATGAGCACGTCGCGTTCGTAGGAGTCCTTTCCTTTGAAAAAGACTTCGTCGCCCTGTTTTGGTGCATGTTGGCAACCGAAGAACAGGGCGACGAGGGTGAAAAGTAGGAATGCTCTTTTCATGGATTATTTGGGATTGCTGACTTTGGGGACGATGACTTCGAGGAGTTCCACCTCGAAGATGAGGGTGGCGCCGGGCTTGATGCCCTGTGTGCCGCGGTCACCGTAGCCCAGGTCGGAGGGGATGTAGAGGATGTACTTGGAACCTTCCGACATGAGTTGCAGGCCTTCCGTCCAGCCAGCGATGACGCCGTTGAGGGGGAAGGTGATCGGCTCGCCGCGCTCCACGGAGGAGTCGAACACGGTGCCGTCGAGCAGCGTGCCGGTGTAGTGAACCTTCACCTGGTCAGTGGCGTTGGGGTGCTTGCCCGTGCCCTCTTTGATGACCTTGTATTGCAAGCCGGAGGCGGTCTCCTTCACGCCGGGTTCCTGCTTGTTCTTGGCCAGGAAGGCGGCGCCGGCGGCTTTCTCTTCCTTCAACATCTTCTCCTGGTTCTCTTTCACCATCTGGTCGAGCAGGCCGAATGCCTCTTGCATCTGCTCCGGCGTGAGCAGGTTCTGTCCGGCCAGTCCGTCCTTCAATCCCTTCATGTACATGTCGGGGTCGAGTTTCAAACCGATGTTCTTGAATTGTTCGCCGTTGCTGGCGCCCAGCGCGTAACTTGCTTTCTGTTCGTTAGTCATGTCGTTCTGTGCTTTGGTCGTGATGCAGACGCCCAGCAGGAGCGCGCACACGAGGATGATGGATTTTTTGTTCATTTGTAAATGATTTTTACGGCGGCAAAATTACAATTTTTTTTTCTTACTCTTGAATAACAAGCGAAAAATGACGTAAATTTGCGGCCGCTTTTGTGTTGGGGATTCCTTTGGAAAATTTTTTGATAAACAACCATACAATTTAGTATTATGAACAAGATTAACGAACATCCAATTTTGGACATTCCAAAAGCGGAAGAGGTCGTGTTTGAGTACAACGGCCAGAAAGTCACGGGTTACAAGGGTTACACGATCGCGGCGGCGTTGCACCAGGCCGGCTTCCCGGTGCATAGCCACAGCGTCGATGGGCGCGGCCGTTCCCTGGAGTGCGGCATCGGCAAGTGCGGCGCCTGCCAGATGCTGGTTGACGGCGTCATCCGACGTATCTGCATCACGCCCGTCGATGGGGTGAAGCAGGTGCGGGAGATTCTGCAGGACTACTTCCCCGAGGCCGCCGCGCCCCGGGAGGAAGTTCGCAAGGTGTATAAGACGCAGGTCGCCATCATCGGCGCCGGCCCCGCCGGCCTCGCCTGCCGTGAAATGCTCAACCAGCAGGGAATCAGCAATATCGTGCTCGACAACAACGAGCGCGTCGGCGGACAGTTCAACATGCAGACCCACCAGTTCTTCTTCTTCGAAAAAGAGAAGGTCTATGGCGGCATGCGTGGCTTTGACATCGCCAAGACTCTCGCCGGCGACGACCACTCCGGCATCTTCCTCAACTCCACCGTGTGGGATCTGCTCGAAGGCCCCCGCGTGGCGGTCAAGAATCTGAAGGATGGTAGCATCTTCTTCGTCGATGCCGAGTATCTTGTCGTTGCCACCGGCGCCGTGCCCTTCATGCCCGTCTTCGAGAACGACGACCTGCCCGGCGTCTATACCGCCGCCGTCGTCCAAAAGATGATGAACGTGGAGCATACCCTCCTCGGCAAGCGCATCCTCTCCATCGGCGCCGGCAACATCGGCTATCTCACTTCATACCAGGCCACCCAGGCCGGTGCCAAGGTCGTCGCTATCGTCGAGGCCATGGACCACGAGGGCGGCTTCCCCGTGCAGGCCAACCGCGTGCGCCGGCTCGGCATCCCCATCTACACCTCGCACGTGCTGCTGCGTGCCATCCCCAACGAAGACCATACCGGCATCGTCGGCGCTGTCATCGCCGAGTGCAAGAACTTCAAGCCCGTGCCCGGCACCGAGAAGACCATCACCGGCATCGATGTCATCAACATCTGCACAGGACTTATTTCTGATAACCAACTGCTGGTCAAGGGCAAACAGGTCTTCGGCGCCAACGTCTTCGGCGCCGGCGACGCCGTCCGTGTGGGCGAAGGCACCTGCGCCGTGCTCCGCGGCAAACAGGTCGCCCTCGAGATCGCCATGCAGATGGGCCGCCGAGTCAACTACGACGACTACCTCGCCGTCTCCAAAGAGTATATCGACGCCCAACAGCGCCCTGTCCGCGTGCTTGACGCCCCCGTCAAGCCCTCCAGGGCGCGCATGGAAGAGAAGGGCTTTGTCATTCCCGACTGCCTCTTTGGCTTCGCCTGCAACCCCTGCTCCTTCTCCTGCCCGCAGGGCGCCATCACCAAATCCTCCACCTCCGCCGTGCCCGTCATCGACTACAACAAGTGCATCGGCTGTATGGAGTGCGTGGCACACTGCCCCGGACTCGCCATCTTCGGCTATAACCTCCAGAAAAACTGGCTCTTCCTGCCGATCGAATACCACGTTGAGAAGGACGCCAAGGTGGTGCTCATCAACGACAAGGGCGAAAAGGTGGGCGAAGGCGTCGTGGAGAACATCAAGACCAACCCCAACAAGACCAACGTCGCCCGCGTGAAGGCCATCGACATCAGCGGCGAGAAGTTGACCGAGGTCACCGGCTTCATCGTTAAGGAGAACTTCGGCGAGGCCGTGGCGATGGATCCTTGCACGCTCACCGACAAGGAGCCCTCCTACGTCTGCCATTGCGAGGATGTCCGCATCGAAGATCTGCTCACCGTCATCGGCGACCGCAAGGTCATCTCCGTCGATGAGTTGAAACACACCACGCGCATGGGCATGGGCACCTGCCGTGGCAAACGGTGCATCCCGCGTGCCAAGCAGCTGTTGCGTGGCTACGGCATCGAGGTGGTGGGCGACGCTACTCCGCGAGGACCTCTTTCCAACCAACTGACCATCAATGAGATGCAACCGAATAGCCAGCCCACGCAGTTCATCACCGACGTCAACAAGCCGACCCGTAAGGTCGAGTGCGACGTCTTTGTGGCCGGCGGCGGCATCGCGGGCAGCGGGCTCTTCCGCTACTTCTCCGAGGCGGGCAAGAAGACCGTGCTCTGCAACGCCGAACGCGGCTCCTCATGGCGCTGCATCGGCGGCGGCCGCCCCGCCTTCTCCGTCCCAGAAATCGCCGACATCGCCAACCACAACCAGGAGATTTTCAAGGAGTTGCAAAGCAAGACCAACGTGGGCTACTACCCCATCCGTTATGTCGGTTTCGCCCACGACGAAGCCACCTACAAGTCCTTGGAGGCCTCCCTCGCCTGGTCGGACGGCTACATGGTCGATCGCAAGGACTTCCAGAAGGAGATCTCTCCCTACTTCAACCCCGACCTCAATACCTACAGCGCGGCGTTGGTCACCAACGACTGCTGGCAGGCCACGCCGGGCCGTGTCATCGACTACATCCGCCATCTCGCCTGCGAGAAGGGCGGCACGCTGCTTGAGGATTGCCGGCTGGTGGAGGTGCAGCGCACCGCCAAGGGCTTCATGGCGTTGGTCTATACTCATGATAAGGAGTTCGTGGAGTACCACTGCGAGCACTTTGTGAACGCCCTCGGCTATCAGGCCGCCAAGTTTGCCAAGCAACTCGGCATCGAAACCGGCCTCTATCCGATTAAGCACCAGGCGTTTATCACGGGCCGCCTGCCGATGTTGGGCAAGGATGGCGAGTGCCTCGATATGCTCATCGACCGTCGTCGCTACAAGGGCTTCTCCGCCGTCTATGGACAGCAGTTCAAGGAGACCGGCCAGATCATCGGCTGCGCATCGCCCGGTACCGACAGCGCCGAGGCGGGCAAGAACCTGAAATACAACGCCCAAGACTTCCTGGAGATCTGCTCCGAGATGTTCCGCGAGTGGCTGCCGCGCCTCGGCGCCGTCAGTTTCCAGGCCTTCTGGGCGGGCTACTACACCGAACCGCGCTACATCATCGACCCCGACCACGGTCTGTTGGTGGGCTTGCAGGGCCACGGCTTCATGTTGGGCCAGTATCTCGCTAAGATCTATGTCGATCGCTTCCTCGGCCGCGAGACACCCGCCTACATGGACCGTCTGCTCCTCAGTGGCGACGGACTTACCGAAAATGCTTTCAAATAGCAGATTATCAATAAACTATAATCATCTATCAAAAGGGCAGAGCAATATCTCTGCTCTTTTTTTTATGGAAAAAAACACATTTCACAACGATTTTATCTTTGGAAAAGATGCCGTTTTTTGAACAAACTTTTGTATTTTTGCACTTTCAATTCCAACGATTCACAACCATTAAAAGAAGCAGACAAGAGAGAGCAGAAATTTCCAAATTTATAAATACACGGCGTTAGCTTGATCCTACATTTCTAAAATCTGGAAAATTTTCGAGGTATCGGGAGAAAAGTTAAGGCTTGCGCGTAAGCGCGGGCAGTTAATTGATCTGATACGCGGGTTTTCCAGAGCCTTGAAATGTAGTGATATTAATAATGTCCGCGTTTTTTTTGCCCATTTCCATCCTTCCCGCTTCGTCCTTTTTCCTTCTTCTTCCCTCAATGAACTTTGATCTCTAAACTTCCGGTTTTAAACTTTTTCAAAAAAAAATCTTCCAACCGTGTACAATGTAAAATTTTTTGTATTTTTGCATCGTCAATCATCACATAAAAATAACACAAAAATTATAGGAGGAACGCTATCGGTTAAATATCTATCTTTTTGATTTATAAACAAATAGAAAGGAGTGCCTTATGAAGAAGATAGCGTTGTCCGACAATGAGCTGATAGAGCTTTATACCCAAGGTGATGAGTCCGCACTGAAAAGTTTGATCCAGAGACACGAGAAAAAGGTCTTTTCCTATATTTTGCTTTCCGTCAAGAACCGTGAGCTGGCCGAAGATATATTCCAAGATACTTTCATCAAGGTTATCAATACGTTACGTTCCGGCAATTACCACGAAGAGGGCAAGTTCGTGCAGTGGGTGATGCGGATAGCCAACAATCTCAAGATCGACTATTTCCGTAAGATGCAGCGGATGCCCGCCTTTGAGACCAACGGCGAGTTCGACATCTTCGACGTCATCTACGGTACCGATCCTTCCGCCGAGCAGAAGATGATCACCGAGCAGATTTATGCCGAGATCACCGCTTTGGTGAAACTCCTTCCCCCGGAACAACGTGAGGTGCTTGAAATGCGTATCTATCAGGATATCAGTTTCAAGGATATCGCCGAGATGACCAACGTGAGCATCAACACGGCACTTGGCCGCATGCGTTATGCCCTTATCAACCTCCGCAAGATCATCAAGGAGAAGAACGTGGTGGTCTGTTAGTTCTTCCGTAATTTGTTTCCTGAGATTCCACCGCTGAGATAATATAGTGTCGCAAAGCGGTGGGGTAGTAAAACACACAAGGCGGAACCGCCACTGAAAGTGGTGTCCCGCCTGGGTTTAGACAAGTGCTTTTTGCGGATTTTTAGTTGTTGACAACCAGCAACGAACCACCGACGGAGCACAAGGATAGTGAATAGTTGAGGATGTTGTCGATAATGTGCTTGCGAGGGACGAGCCGACGTACGCTTTTCCTCTTTTTTGAAGGGATAGAACTTTGTTCCATAGGCAGCTACTTTGGTTTGTAATAATTACGCTAATAGAACGCCGTCGGCTTGCGTTTTATTGTTTGAAAATGAAAAAATAGGTTAAAGTACCGTGATACTGCCGGTGTATTGGTAGTTTCCTCCTCCGAACACGCTGACTTTCAGGTGGTAAGAGAAGACATTATAGGAGGGCGTCTTCCCGTTCACTTTGCCGTCCCAGCGGAAATGCGGGTCGGTGGAGTGATAGACCAACATGCCCCAGCGGTCGTAAATCCATATCTCACTCGTCTCCAACTGCGCGGCTATGCCGTCAGGAATGAAGAACTCGTCGTTTTCGCCAGGCGTCACGGACGGGGAGATGGCATTCGGCAGGTACATATAGAAGGGGCAGCCGTGGATGGTGATGCGGTCGAATGACTCACACTGCGCAGTATGCGCGGTAACCACGTACGTGCCAGCACGATGCACTTCAATCTGCGGGGTCGTCTCGCCCGTGGACCAGTGGATGTTGTCCAACTCGGTTGTCACCTCCAACACCGCCGTCAGGTTCTCGCAGAAGTCTTCGGTCAGGCACTCGAGGGTCAGCGCGGTATTCACCACCTCGACGTGCTTGGTGACGACACTGTCGCATCCGTGCGAACTGGAGAACGACTGCGTGTAACTGCCGGAGTTGTGGTAGATCTGTCCATTCCAGATCATGCTGTCGCAGGCGACGACATCGAACTCCTGGGCATAGACGGGGTTGACGGTCAGCCGCAGGATGACGGTGCTGTCGCAGCCCATGGGCGTCTGTAGTTCGTGGACCACTTCGACGATGCCCGCTACGGAAGTGCTGTCGGTGGAGACGGTGAACCCGTGGCCGCTGTATGGCATGTACTGGCAGATCTCGTCTTCAATGGTGATGGACTGCGCGGGGATGACGTTCACGGTGACATGCACGATGCTGTCGCTGCCTAAGGACGAGGGATGCACTACGTCTTGTGTGCCTGCGCTGGTGAAGGTGGCGCCATTCCAGGTGATTGGCAAGTCGTTGGCGCACACGGTTGTGTCAATGGATGCCTCAACGTTGGGAATGACGTTCAAGGTCATGGTGACGGTGCTGTCGCAGCCGTTGGCGGCGGTGAGCACGGCCGTCTGGCTCCCGGCTTCGGTGAAAGTGACGCCGTTCCAAGTGTAGGGAAGGTCGTTCTCCACGATGGTGCGTTGGTCGGTGCCGGTGCTGTTGGGCAGCACGGTAAGGGTGAGGTTGATGGTGCTGTCGCAGCCGTAGATGGTGGTGAGGTGCGCGATATTGGTCAGTGTGCCAGGCGTTTGTGTCTCCGTGGCGGTGAATGAAGCGCCGTAGTTGTTGTAGGCGGTGTTCTGGCAGATGGTGTCGAAGACGTCGGTGGGTACGGGATCATGAAGGTTGATGCAGGCGACGTTGGTATAGACGGTTCCGCAGTTGTCGCTTACGTATGCCACACGATAACAGGTGTTTACTGTAAGTGTACCAGGGGTGACGCTGGTGCCGTTGGCGCCGGCGATGTCGGTGAAGGTGGTGCCGTTGGTCGATTGTTGCCAGACATAGTAACTGTTGTCGCCGCCGGAGCAGCCCGATACGGTGAGGGGGGCGGGGGTGCCGCCGCGACAGATGTCCTGCGTGCTGGCCACGGTGCCGGCGACCATCGGGTCGGTGAGCGGCTGGAGGGTGATGGCTTGCGTCTGCTGGCAGCCGTCGGCATCGGTGACGGTGACGGTGTAAGTGCCGGCGGTGAGCGGCGTGGCGGAAGGTCCGGTGAACGAGCCGGTCGGGAAGCCGTTGTTGGAACTCCACGCGTAGGTGTATGGCGGGTTGCCTCCCGAGGCGGTGATAGCGGCTAAGCCGGTGGTGTCGCCGTAGCAGAGGATGTCGGTGGTCTGTGTGACCGCCACAGTGACGCTGGTGGGCACGTTGAGCGACACCTGCGTGGTGGTGGTGTTGCCGCAGGCGTCGGCGATGGTGACGGTGACGGTGGTGGGGCCGGTGATGTGGGAGCCGGCGGTGGGCGACTGCGTGATGGTCAGTTGGTTGGTGGGGGTGAGGTTGTCGGTGGAGGAGGGACGGACCATATTCGAGAGATCGGGTACGGCGAAGACGCAGTTGCCGATGTCGGTGGCGTTGAGCGGGCCGATGGAGCCTGAGAACACGGGCGGCTCAGTATCGAGGTGGACGGTGACGCTGCCGACGGAGGGACAGCCGTTGCCGTGAGTGACGGTTACGGAGTAGGTGGTCGGTTCCTGGGTGGGGCGGGCGATGAAGGAGGAGGTGGTAGCGCCGGTATTCCATTGGTAACCAATGGCGTCGCTGGCGTTGACACTCACCGTGGTGGGGTCGTTGGCGCAGAGCAGCATGGGAGAGGCGGTCACCTCAATGGGCGTCACGTTGGTGTTCATGGTGACGTGGCAGGTGTTGGTGATGTCGAACTGGTCGCCGTTGCAGGCAGTATATTGCAGGCGGGCGGTGTAGTAGGTGCTGCCGGTGGGGGTGACGGTGATGACATCGCCGGTGCCGACGACGGGGCCGTTGATGCCTTGCCCTTCGTACCAGGTGACGGTGTATTGCGGGGTGCCGCCGTTGGGAATGAAGCGCCAGGCCTCGTTGTGGGCCGTCCAGGCGCCGGTGTTGCGGCCGGGCGGCACGGTGGCGGCGGTGCCGCTGGCGTTTTGGATGCCGACGACGCCGTTACCGTTGTTCCAATCGGAGCAGGTGGGCGCATCCCGCAGGTAGATGTCGATGATGTTGGTGCCCTCATACAATACGATCATGCTGGAGAAAGTGCGGACTTCATAGCATGAGAAAAGTGCTATATTGTTGAAACTCAATACGTATGAGCGGCAAGGATAGGTGCCGAGCACACCTTGGTAGATGCCGTCGCCATCATAGTAGTTGGGGTAGATGTCGCGGTAGCATGCGAAGATGGTATTGGGAAATAGATTTGAATTGGGGAGGGATTCGTCGTACGACCAGGCGCAACTACCGTTGGCGACACTAGTGTTGAAGGTGGCGACGGAGTTGGCACCGGGGACGATCTGGTTGTAGTTTTGGCCGTAGAAGCAGAAGCCGAAAGGCAGGGAGAGCACGTCTCCCCAGGTGTCGTCGGTGGCATTGGTGAAGATCCGCGTGCCGGCGGTGTAGGAGTAGGGCGGATTGTAGGGAATGGCGGTGACGTAGTAGCTGTTGGTCTGCAGGGCGGTGGCCACGGCGTTGGCTTCGAGGGTGACGGTCGGTTCGTCGCAATCGACGACGATTTCAGTGAGATGGGTGCCGAGTTGCGCGGGGGCGACGCTGGGACAGCCGTCCATGTCGCAGTCCTGCACGTTCACGGTGATGGAGGCGACGGAAGAACCGCAGCCGGGGGAAGTGGCTGTGACAGAGTATGTTGTAGTGGAAGATGGCGAGACATTGATGAAAGCGCTGGTGGCCCCCGTGCTCCAATGGTAGGTGTAGTTGGTGCAGCCGTTGCACCAGACTCTCGCCTCCCAGCCGTCGTACTGCACACTGCCGTCGGAGGAGAACTCAACGGTGAGACTGCCGGAGTTGGCGGTGAAAGTCATGCCCTGCAGGCCGCTGTAGTAGTTGCCGCTGTTGAGTAGCGTGCCAGAGGTGGAGGTGCCGTCGTAAAGATAGATCTCGTCGTAATTGGACTCCACATTGACGTAGTCGAAGGTGATGGTGACGGGCGTGTTGTTGTTGGAGGTGAAGGTGCGGATGTAGTCAACGGAGTAGTCGTATTCGTAGTTGATGCCGCCGTCGTCGTAGAAACAGATGGTGTTGCCGCAGTTGACAATGGTGGTGCCGGAACTCATGTTGACGGTCTGGGAGCAACTGGTCGCCCCGCCTTGGGTGAGAGCGGTGAGGGTGGCGCTGTTGCCTTCGCAGATCGCCGTGGGACCGTCGATGGAGACCGATTGCGCTTGCATCTTGATCAAAGAGAAACACAATGCCATCAAGAAGAAAAGGCTTCTAAGGGAAGTTGTTTTCATTTTTCTCAAAATACAAAACGGCATTCTTGATAATTTTGCGCAAAAGTACAAATTTTTTTTCACAAATATAACATTATTCACAAAAAATAATAATATGTGGTTTTACTTCCCAAGCCACTGTTTTTTTATGTATCTTTGCAGACTGATTCTAATTTGGTCAAAATCTACTTTACCATGAAGTTAGGGCTGATACAAGAAACGAAAATTCCCGAGGACAACCGTGTGGCGCTGTCGCCTGCGCAGATGGCCGAACTGCAATGCCAGTATCCGGAGCACCGCTTTGTGGCGCAGTCGAGCCGTACCCGCGCCTTTCACGATGATGCCTACCAACAGGCTGGAATAGAGGTGGTTGAGGATGTTTCCGATTGCGATGTGCTCTTTGGAATCAAGGAGGCGGACATTGCATCGCTGCTGCCCGATAAGCACTATTTCTTCTTCGGTCACATCGCGAAGATGCAGGCCTATAACCGACCGCTGTTGCGGGCGTTCATGGAAAAGCGGATTACCTTTACCGACTATGAGTATTTGGTGGATGACGCCGGCCGTCGCGTCTGTGCCTTCGGCTGGTGGGCCGGCATTGTGGGTGTCTATTACACGCTGCGCGGCTACGGCTTGCGTCACCGTCTGTACGAACTGCCCCGCCCCGACCGTCACTTCACCCTCGACGCGCTGAAGTCAGCGCTGCGGTCGGTCAACCTGCCGCCCGTCAAGATGCTGGTGACCGGCAACGGCCGCGTGTCGCAGGGCGCGCAGTACATCCTCGATGAGATCGGCGCCCCCCGTCTCAGCGAAGAGCATTTCTTTGCCGCGGATACGGTCAATGCGCTCTCCTACGTCGTTGCCGACGCCGACCGGCTGGTGAGACGCGCCGACGGACAACCTTTCTCGTGGGATGATTTCACCAGCCATCCCGCCAACTACCGGAGTGACTTCCATCGCTGGGCCGCCGCCGCGGACATCCTGCTGTGCGCCCACTTCTGGAGTCCCGACGCCCCCGTCTATCTTACGCATAACGACCTGAAAGACAGTTCTGTACGTATCCGTTTCATCGGCGATGTCACCTGCGATATTCAGGGCAGCATCCAATCTACCCTGCGTGCCTCCACCCACGACGATCCCTACTACGACTACAACCCGCAGACCGCTCAGGAGGAGCCCGCCTTCTCTTCCGACCGCAATATCACGGTCATGGCGGTCGATACCTGCCCCAATGCCCTTGCGTTGGACACGAGCGCCTATTTCGGCGAAATGCTCATGAAACACGTGCTCCCCGAATTGCTGTCAAGCCAGCATTCGCCTGTGATAGCGCGCGGTACCATCCTTGACAAGGGCGTGCTTACCCCCCATTTCGACTATTTGAAATCATTTGCAGAAGGGAAATAGCATGGCACAGGGCAGTCTGAGAGCGAAAACCATATCGGGAGTCTTCTGGAGCGCCCTCCAGAAGTTCGGCGTGATGGCTATCTCGTTCATTTCCAACATCGTGCTTGCACGCCTGCTCTCCCCCGACGACTTCGGCTGCATCGGCATGTTGGCCATCTTCATCGTCATCTCATCGACATTCATCGATGGCGGTTTCGGCTCGGCGCTCATCCAAAAGAAGGAACCCACGGAAGAGGATTACTCCACTATTTTCT
>JAEEGG010003080.1_pt1 | contig 41971 bp, 29 predicted proteins | sample 9134161 | NCBI WGS metagenome assembly JAEEGG01 (sample SAMN16246543, study PRJNA631951) | gut metagenome | biome: gut microbiome; feature: rumen; material: CR-attached | host: Bos | place: Iran: Karaj | collected 2018-10 | reverse complement strand
ACTGTAACAAACGGATGGAATAAGTATAATAAGAATTGTCTCATAGCCAATTATTTTTACTAAAGTTTCGTATTTGCTCAACTTGTTGATATAAGGGAGAAAACGGGAGTTAATGGGAGATAACAGGAGTTATCGTCCGTTACCTTTGCCAGGATGAGTTTGGGGCGAGCTAACAATTGTTATTTGTAAATTATTAATTGTTAATTGAACTACTATGTCCCTCTGCTGGGGCATCCGAACTTTTATGCATCAACCAGAAAGTGTTGCGGATATTGTCCACCATCCAACGGGTATCTGGCCAGTTCCAGTCGATCACTTCCTCTGTCACATGTTCACGCATAAATGCACAGTCTTCTATGGTGATGTCTTTGGTACTGAAGGTGTAGGTCCCTGCTGAGAGATATTTCACCACATACAGTTCATTGGCATAGTCGGTATCGGCGGCAGCATACACATGGATGTTTCCGTCAGCATCCTTTGCCCAACGGCTTGCACCCGTAGGGAAGATACGATAGAAGGCATTCACATCGTATGTGTTGTTATAGACATAGTTGGCATACGCTCCGTTGTCACCAGCAAAATTCACTGTCGTACCACGGGTTAGACCTGTCTCGGGATCAGCATCTGTCAGCATGAAACTGAGGGTATTGTCCATCTCGTCGTTGTGGGTATATCCTTCTCCCCAATGCCAACTCTTATCCATGTCGGTTGACATTACAATCGCGTCAGTCCATCCTCCAATGATAACCATCGAACTCTGGGGTGCACTTGCATCCAGGATTCCAGCAATTGGAGCATGAACATAGGTTCCTTCCAAAGGATCGGTAAACTGTTCGTAATCCACGGTATAGACACGTGTCTCGCCATTGTAGGCAGTTACAGTGAACTGGGCGCTACCACTGCTCAAATCAATGAAGTCTCCAGCTTGGACAGAGGCTTTCGGGCAGTATTCACTCTCGGGGAACTCAAAATCAATTTTGTTGATTTTCACTCTCGACATGTCCAGTCCGCCAGTAATCAGACTCACATGAATGGTCCCCACTCCATCATTACGCCAATCATTCTTGATAACAGCACTTCCGATCTGCGACTCGAGACGGAAGTTTACTGGCGTTCTCTCTCTCGTCCATGGATCGACCAATGGCTCTACATTGCGTTCTGTCTCTGAGCATGACATTAACGAACATACAGCAAAGAACACAAGCACATACGATTGTAGTCTTTTAATCATAAGTTCTTAATTAAATTGTTATTATTTTCTGGTTTATTTGCATATTTTTTATGATATTTCGGGGGCAAAGTTATGCAAACATTTGAGCTTATTTTTGATAATTATCGTTAAACTATTATACTATTTTGAAATTTACAATAAACTGGAAAAAAAGCTTTCATAATATTTAACTGATAATTCAAAATAGTAAAAATGGATGGAAGACAATGAAAGGAAAAACGTCCCTATCGTTGAAGAAGACCTCTCTCATTTCAATTCATTTCCGACTGAGCAAGGGCCATACAGCTAACATCAACCCAATCAACAGCATTATCATTCCAAGTATTATCACCAATCATATTTTGCAAAGTCCACCTGTCATCAGTCCATTCAATTTCATCCTGCTAAGACGTGTTTTTGCAGAAAAAATATCCAGAAATATGCCTATTTCCAGAAGATGTGAACAAAATGGTGTGAACAAAAATGTAAAACGAAGACAAAATTTAGCTATCTATCTGATAATCAGCACGCATTTTAACGAGTTTCAAGACCCGTTCTCTCCGCATCAAGCGCTTGCATGTATTTGCAGGCGCTTTTTGTTAATCAAAGGCGCAGCACCATACGATGCCGCGCCTTCGGTTTACAGGAATATATGAAAAATGCAAATTGATGATTTGCGATAATTCGTGTTCATTCTAACAAAATAATTCATGAAAAATTCGTGATCAATTCATGGTAATTCGTGTTAAAAAGAAAACTTAGTGTGTGAGATTCGTGGTTAAAGATGAAGCGTTTCTGTGTGGGATATAAGAAGGGCAAGGGATTGAATGAAAGCCCCGAAAGGGGCGCAAGAACACAGACGGGGGTGGTAGCCCCCGGTGATGGGTTACCCACATACAAGGAAGCCCTGGAAGGGCGAAAGATCTTTCGTGCCTTCAGCACTCGGTTTGATGGGACCCGGTATAACGGGGGTGATACCCCCGCCTGTAGTCTTGCCAGCCTTTCAGGCTTAGGTCTGGACAAGCAATTATTTTCCGCGTCAGCAAAATAATTCTTGATCGAGGCGACAAATCGGAAGGGTACTGATTGGTGCTGTCGCTGATTCGGCTTATTGTCGCTACATCCTCCTCAAAAAGTGGCCGAAAAACTTGGAGATGTGGGGGAAACGAGCTACCTTTGCGGTGTCAAAAATCGATTGGCAATTGGCAATTGATTATCGAGACAAGAAGAAAACAATAATAACTAATTAAAAACTTACCACTATGTACGCTATCGCTTTCTTTACCACCGTGATCCTCTTTTCAACGATCCTCTTCGTCGTCGAGTCTCAACGTAACCGCAAGAGCAGCACCACCGAGTCGGACTTCATGATCAAACCCACCTCGGACATGGATGCCCTCCGCCGCTCCGCCTGATGGTTGTCCATCGACAGCATCACTCCTGTATCTTGACATCCGATTGTCATGAAACAATCCCCGACAACCTTCTGGTTTTCGGGGATTGTTTGTTCGCGAATTCGTGATAGAAAAAGAGCGTTACTTGATCAGGACCTTGCGACCGTTGTGGATGTAGAGGCCGGGACTCGATGGCTTGTCGAGGCGACGACCGTCGAGGGAGAAGTAGGGGGTCGAGTGGTTTGAGGAGTTCGAGGGGGTTGAGGGGTTCGAAGGGGTAGAAATTGTCTCAATACCAGTCTCTTCGCCGTCGAAGCTCAATACGAAGGCGCGGGCCTGGGCTTCGGCATGCTCCTGGATGTAGGGCACCGAGAAGTAGGCGCGGCACGAAAGAATCTGGAGGTCAACGGCGGGGTAGCACAGCGTGTTGTCGCTTTCCAGATAGAGGATGCTCTTGTCATCAGCCATCACGCTGACGGGCGAGTACGTGCCCACCATCTGCACGGTCTCCAGTGTGCTGATTGCAGACACTACAGGCTGAGCCCCCGTGCTGCTGATGGTTACGCCATCGAATACGGGATTGTTGATGTCGGTACCACTCGTCCACTTCACCAGATAGGGCACTCCGGCCTTGATTGCTGTTGCCGGCTTGAACGTCAGATACAGGGTGCCGTCGGTCGGGTCGAAGCCGTTCTGCTCGTCGGTGTCCAGCTCCATGACCGTTGCTCCAACGAGGGGCGCATCGTCGATGCTGGCGTCGAAGGGCAGGCAGAGGGTGTTCCAGGAGCCGTCCTTGTAGAGCGTGCGGTCGGCGAGGGTTACGTCATAAAGCAGGTCGGAGGCGGCTGCGTCTTCGATGACAGTGCTGTTGTCGAGGTCGTCGTTCAACACGATTGCTCCATCGTCAAGGGTGGTGAACTGCTCGACAGGACTCCATTCGGAAGTCTTGCCGTTGTCCAGCACGGCCTGCACCTGCACCACATACCTGGTGCCCCTGGTGAGTCCGCTGAGAAGGGCGGTGAGCTCACCACTTTCCACCGTCTGCTGGTTCCATTCGCCATACATGGGCGTTGTCACGAGATCCACGCGGTCGTAGTCGCCATCGAGGCTGACGGTGAACTCGTAGTGCTTGCCTGCCTCGAAGACGTAGTTGTCCTTTCGTCCACCGATGTTGCCGTGAGCTGATGCAATGAATATCATTTCGAGTTCGGGTGAGGGATTGGTGATGCACCAGTCGTAGGTGCCAGCAGGAATATCGATGGTGACGCTGTTGTTGAGGATGATATTATGGGTCGTCAGTTCGCCATCGGCATATTCGGGAATCTTGTATTCGAATTCTGCATAGTCCTCGGCAGAAGCGGAGCCAGGGTCGGTCAGCGGCCCGATAGTCGGTATGATGCGTCCGAAGGTGTTGGCATGGGCATCGAGCAGCATCTGGTAGCCCGAGTGGTCTTCCCACACATCGCCTACGGTGAGCGTCACCTTGGCCGTATTCTCGGTGGCCATGTCGATGGCATAGCGCACGTTGTAGCTGCGGCCATAGCCCTCCCAGTTCACTTTGGCAGAGGTTGTGCCCGGCGTCACGCTGACGTGGTTCACCTGGGGCTCTTCCTCGTCGGTTTGCAGGACAGCGACGGCTGAGGGATAGCTGTCTTCGTCCACGATGCCTACGACCTGGTAAGCATAGTAGGTGCCGGGTTGGAGGTCGGTGATGACGGCAGTGGTGCCAGTGACCTCGACCTCCTGCCATGCATCGGAGGGCGAATTGGCATCATACAAGCCGAAGTCGTCGACATCGAGACGGTACTGGTCGGTGCAGTTGAAGTGGCGGATGGCGATGTAGCCCTGCTCGCCGCCATACTTGCTCAGATTGACGGTGTACGTGACGTACTCGTTGGTGACGACGGTCTCGGGCAAGACGATATCGGTGAAGTCAGCGACTGTGTTTCCGGTGGTGGAGACATAGATGGCGACGTGCTCCTGGAAATCGTTGGGATCCTGTCCTTTCATCCACACCTTCAGCACGCCATTGAGCGGCAGTCGTGGCGAGACGAGCCAGTTGTCGGGGGTGAGCACGCCTTTATCATTGTGATAGCTTGCCGACGACATAAAGGCTGTGCCGCCGTGGGCATAGTCGGGAATGTTGTCCGTCTTATCCCAGCAGTTGCCGTCGCTGTCGGCATCGATGGTTGTCCAGCCGTCGGGCAATCCTTCTTCGAAACCGAAGAAATAAGCGGTGTTGAGGGTTGTAGGCCTGTAGCGCACCTTGTAGCTTTCGGCGGCTCCCGTCCAGCTGACGGTGGCAGTGGTGCAGGTGGCGGTGGAAGTGAGGTTCTTCGGTGCATACATGCTGACCTCGGTGAATTCGAACGTCTTGCTGCCGACGAGTCGGGCATTGGGAATGGAGAACGAAGCGTCGGAAACAGCCGTATAGTCGGTACCGACAGCCACGCGATCTGCCAGCAGCTCCCATTGGCTGGGGTAGCTGATGAGGAAGGGCGATGCTTCGGTGCCGTCGCCCTCCCACGGGGTGACAGCAATGTTGGCAGATACCAGCACATCTTTATCGTGCATCGTGAGTATGTAGGGGTTCACGTCGCCCTCAAGGGTGCCAGCACTGACAGAGAAGCCGTCGGCTTCAATGCCTTCGGTAAATGCGTAGCCGAGATTGAGGCTCACGGCATCGCCCACGCCGGCATAGAGCACGTCGTTGTACCTGATGCCGACATCGTAAGACGTGATGCCGCTGACGTTGTATTCGGTGGCGGTGCCAGCGTTCTGCATCGTGACATACTGCTCGGCGATGATGCTGCGTGCCCGCTTGCCCTGGGCGGTACCGAGGGGCTGGGTGTAGGCATTGGCTGTGCCTACCGTGACGCTGGAGGGAGCAAAGAGGCAGTCGGTGATGCTGACACTTGAATCGTCGGTGTTGGTCTTCCAGCCTACCAGTCCGGCGCAGCCCGTGCTTTTCTCGCCAAGCAGGCTGCCGGTAAAGGCGCTACCGATGATGTCGGCACTGATAGCGTAGCCCACCAGTCCGCCGTGCTCGGCAGAGCCTCTGAAGGAGGAGTTGATGGTCATGCTGCTCGTCACGTTGGAGAGTTTGAGAAGGCTGGTGCCGTTGCGTCCCACCACGCCGCCTGCATGTTTCTGGGAGGTGTTGATGGTGCCGGAAGTGATGAGGTTCCTGATGGTGGCACCATAGGTGTAGCAGAACGGTCCGCAGAACTCGGCATCGGTGGTATAGTTGAGGGTCAGGGTGTGGCCGTCGCCATCGAAAATGCCGCTAAATGCGTTGAAGATATCCGTGCTGGGTTGTGCGCCCACCAAGCGGCTGGTGCTGATGTCGTTTGTCATCAGGAAGTACTTGTCTTTGTAGCTTTCTCCTAAATAAACATTGGTGGCCAGTCGGTGCCAGTCGTCGAAGGTGGCGATGCGGTAAGGCGACTGCTCGGTGCCCTCGCCAGTGAGGGAACGAGGAGTCATGATGGGCAACACCCGACCGGCATAGACCTCCCACGCCTCGCCGAGTTTCATGCGGAGCGTCTCGTTGTCCATGTCGCGGGCTTTTGTGGCACCCTGGGCATCGGTCAGCAAGTGCTTATAGTAGCAGTTGGTGAGATGGATGTCGCTGCCTCGGGCAAAAGTCTTGTTGCCTTCGTCGTTGACGCCAACATATGCCGGACTGAACAGGCAGTTGGTGATGTAGGCATCGGGCTCGTCTTCGACCCAACCGATGAAACCGCCCCAGCTATTGGAATGTGTGGCCTCAAGCCTGCCATCGAAGAAGCAGTTGTCGATGTAGGTGTCATCCGGGTCTTTGCTGGTGCCGAGTTCGCCGATAAAGCCGCCGCTGGAGCAAGCGGAACGGGGCGCAAGCGTTTTCGACGCTGTTGTCCACATAGTTGACCGTCAGGGTGTGGCCGCCTCCGTCGAAGGTGCCGCGGAAGTTCACGTTCTCGCCACGGCCTACCATCTTCGTGGCGACTTCGGTGATTTCTTCTGACACCGTGATGTCGGCCATCAGCTTGAAGAACTCGCCGCTGTAGGTGCTGGTGCCATCGTTTACGTTGTTGCACAGCGTGATCCAGTCGGCTTCTGAATTGATTAGATACGGGTCGGTCGCTGAGCCTGTTCCGCCACTGTACTGTGCCCATGCCCCTTGTGCTACGGTACACAGCAGGGCGATGATCATGAACTCAAGTTTCGCATTTAGCGAAACTATACTGGAGTTATCAGAAGTAAACGGGAGTTAACAGGCTAAAGCCTGTGGAGTTAACGGACGTATGTACCGTTGGAACCTCTTTTCGAAAGGCGATGGTAACGTCCGCTAACTCCCGCTAACTCCCATTAACTCCCGTTATCTCCCCTATATCAACAAGTTGAGCAAATGCGAAACTTGAGTCATGAAGATGTTCTTTCGCATATCTTTATACTATTCTTTTGATGGGAAGCGCCATAGGTGATGGCAAAATAAACATCCCACCCTGGTCCGCTGGTCTTTCGACGTGAATCGTGGTGGGATTTGATGGCGCAAAGCTACTGCTTTTTATTGGATTAACCAAACTTTTTTCGTAGAAAATGCCTTTCTGCGGCAGATAATGTGTCCGCCGATGCCATTTTGTTTGTTCTATTGGGTGTTTTTGCTATCGGATGGCTGGTCGGTTCAGGGCACGGTTTGGTTCCCCCAGATATTCGAAGAGGAGGGCGGTCTGGCGGGCGATGAAGTGGTGCTGGCGAGGATTGCAGCCCGACTCTGCGAGGTGAGTGCGACGATGGGGAATAATGGTTGCGTGTTCCAAATCGGTATGCAGCGACAATAGCATGGCTCCGATTCTGAATTGAGAATCGGAGCCATTCGGAATGAGATACAGACGATCAATACAGTCCTTCGAACAGCTCGGAGACGCCTTCGAGGTAGGTGTAGCGGCGCTCGCGGGTGTCGCTGCGGTTGGGGCTGCCATCGCTGTGGCAGTTGGTGCAGTAGTAGCTCATCTCGACATCGCCGCGGACGAAGGTGGGCGAGAAACGCTGCACCTTCACCCAGCGGTTGATGCCATGCACCTTCATGACATCCCCCACCTGGGGATAGCCGTTGTCGCGGGCATATTGAAGCAGCAGGTCGTTCATTTCCTGCTCCTGCTGCTTGCGCAGTTCGTCGAAGGCAAGGCGCTGGCGGTTGTAGAGGGCGATGAGATTCTGGCGGGTGATCATGCTGGAGGGTTAAGAGGGGTTAAGATGGCAGCCAAGGATGGCTGCTGCGAGAACGGGGGAGCGAAGGGGGTGAGGGGTTGAAATCAGTTGTCGAGTTCTACGACGGTGATGCCGGTGCCGCCGAACTGGACGTGCTCGTCGTGGTAGTCGGCGATGCCGGGGAGGGTGCTGAGGTACTGGCGGATGGCCTGACGGAGGGCACCGGTGCCCGTGCCGTGGAGGATGCGCACCTGGCTGACGCCGAGGAGGATGGCATCGTCCATGTAGTACATCACTGCCTGCAGGGCTTCGTCGGCGCGCATGCCGCGCACATCGAGCTGCTGCTTGAACGACGAACGACGGCTGGACATCACTTCGACGGGCGTTTCGGAGTCCTTGAGCAGTGGGCCCATGCCGTTGGTGTAGGTCTGCTCCTTCCGGAGCTGGTTGCGGCTGACCTTTTCGAGGCGCGACCGATCGACAAGGGACTTGATCATGCCGAAGGCGACCTGCACCTGACGGCCGCTGACCGAAAGCACCTCTCCCACCGTCTGCTGCCCCTTGAGGCGCACAGTATCGCCGGGCTGGAGCTCGTCGGCGGGCACGACGGTCACTTCGGGCGACTCGCCGGGCTGACCCTCGCGAGTCTGGGACTTGTCGTTGCGCGGCTTGGGTTCGCGCAGCCGCTTCTCCTTGAAGCGCTCGTGCTCCTCGCGGATGCGGCGGGTGGACTCCTTCTCGGCCTGTGCCTCCTTGATGTCGCGGATGGTCTTTTCGATGCGGGCATTGGCCTGCTGCATGAGCAGGGTGGCCTCGTCGCGCGCCTTCTGCATCACCTCCTGGCGCTTTGCCTTCAGTTCGCGTGTCTTTTCGTCGTACTCCTGTGACTTCAGTTCGAGCTCCTTCTCCTGCTGGTGGACCTTCTGGCGCTTCTGCTCCCAGTAGCGCTTGTCGCGGCTAATGTCCTGCAGGTACTTGTCCATGTTGACGTAGTCGGAGCCGACGATCTCCTTGGCCTTATCGATGACGTCGCGCGGCAGGCCAATCTTGTAGGCAATCTCGAGGGCGAACGACGAGCCCGGGCGTCCCAGCTCGAGGCGGAACAAGGGCCGCATCTCGCCGCGGTCGTAGAGCATGGCACCGTTGACGATGCCGGGTGTCTCGTCGGCAAAGAGCTTCAGGTTGGTGTAGTGGGTGGTGATGACGCCGTTCACCTGCAGGTCGTTGAGCTTGCCGAGGATAGCCTGAGCAATGGCGCCGCCGATCTGGGGCTCGGTGCCCGAACCGAACTCGTCGATGAGGATGAGCGTGCCGCCCGAACCGGTGAACTCACCGTGCTGACGACGATAGCCATTGGCATTGCGCAGCATGAACTTCATGTTCTGCAGGTGGCTCGAATAGGTCGAAAGGTCGTTGTCGATGCTCTGTTCGTCGCCAATATCGACAAAGATGTGGTCGAAAACGGCTACCTCGGAGTTCTCTTTCATGGGCACGGGCAGACCGTGCTGCAACATATACTGCACGAGGCCAAGCGTCTCGAGGCACACCGACTTGCCGCCCGCGTTGGGACCGGAGATGAGAGCGATGCGCTGCTTCTTGTGGTCGAGCAGGATGTCGAGGGGCACCACGGTGCGGTCGGTCTGCCGGTAGCGCAAATAGAGCAGCGGATGGCGGGCCTGCACCCAGTCGGTGATGTTCTGCTCGGAAAGGCGGGGCACGATGCCGTCGATTTCGCGCGCAAAACGCACCTTGGCCTGCAGGAAGTCGATCTCGCCCAGGAAGTCGTAGCTGCTGAGCAGATTGTCAACCTCGGGACGGATGAGGTTGGCGATGGCGGTGAGGATGCGGATGATCTCCTGTCGCTCCTCGCCCTCGAGTTCGCGGATGTGGTTGTTGGCCTCCACCACTTCGGTGGGCTCGACAAAGACGGTCTTGCCCGTGGCGGACTCGTCGTGGACGATGCCGCGCAGCTTCCGCTTGGAGGCTGCCGGAACGGGGATGACCAGACGGCCATCGCGCATGGTAGGTGTCGTGTCCTTATCGACCACCCCCTCGGACTGGGCGTTGCGGAGGATGCCGTTGAGCAGACGACCTATCGACGAAAGATGCTGCCGGATGTCCCGCCGGATCTCGGCCAGGTGGGGACTGGCATTGTCGCGTATCTCGCCGTCGGGTGTCAGCGTCAGCTCGATTTGACGCACCAGGGCGGGGAAGGTCATGACGTCCTGCGCCAGCGCCTGCAGAAGGGGGAAGCGCTGGGCGAAACCAGTGGCGAGCGAACTGCCCTGCACGGGATCGGTGATGCGCACCTCCTCGCCTTCGCGTGGGTTGAGATAGCGAGTGAGGGCCTCGATGGTGCGCAGGCTTCGCAGCAGGTCGAACAGGTCGGCTGCCTCCATGTAGGTGCCTGCCAGCCGTATCCGCTTGAGCGCCGGTGTCAGGTCGAAGAAGCTGTCGGTGGGGAGCGGCTGGGCCGCCTGTTCGACGAGCGTCTTCATCTCGGCAAGCAGGGCAAGCTGGTGCTCGAGGGCACGCCGATCGGACACGAACGCCATGGCATCGGCCCGCTGTGCACCCAACGGACAGAGCGCAGCACCGCGCACCATGCCCCGGATCTTGTCGAATCCGAGCTTCTCTTCAAAGTTCTGTGGATAGATCAATGCGTTGGACGGATAAGGAAAGGACGGGAATTATTCTTCGAGCACACCGACGCCTTCGCGAATGATCTCGGGCTCTTCATCGAGGAGGCTGACAACGGTGGAGGGCTGGTCTTCGCCGTAGCCGCCGTCGATAAGCACATCGGCCTGATTCTGGAAGGCCTCCTCGATGAGGAAGGGATCGGTCATGTAGCTGATCTCGTTCTCTTCGTCGTGCTCCTCGACCTGGATCTTGAGCGAGGTGGTGAGCAGGGGGCCGTCGAGCTCCTCGAGCAGGGCGTGGAGGATGGGCTGGTCGGGGATGCGGATGCCCACCGTGTTGCGGCTGCGGAACACCTTGGGCAGCTTGAGACCGGCCTCGAGGATGAAGGTGAAGGGGCCGGGCAGGTTCTTCTTGAGCAGCTTGAACTGGCGGTCGGAGATGCGCACATATTCGGCAGCCTGGGCGATGTCGCGGCAGATGATGGACAGATGGCCGTTCTTCTGCTCCTCCTTGCGGTACTGGTAGATCTTCTCGACCGCACGCTGATTGAGGGCATCACAACCGATGGCATAGACCGAATCGGTGGGATAGATCACAACGCCGCCATCGCGTATCACCTGGGCGATGTCCTGCAGGATGCGGGCGTTGGGATTATTTGCATAGAGTTTATAGGTCTGCATAGTGTAGGATTGTTTTTTTCGGGCACAAAGGTACGCAAGTTTTTCGGATTCTCCAAATATTGGGCGTACTTTTTTAAAAAACAGAGAGTGGAGTTATCAGGAAAGCGGGGAAAGGACGGGACCACATAATAAAAGAGGCAAGGGATTCTTCCCTCGCCCCGAACTTACCATAGTTAAGCAAATCTTGAGTCAGTCTTACACAGAGCCTCACGGCTCGGTTCTCTTGTAATGCGATGCAAAGATAAATAGAATCTCCACAAAATCGATATTAAATCGTAAAATTCTTCATATTTTGACGTTTTGAACATTAGTTTGTACGAATTTACCCCTGTTTGTGGATTTGTTTTTTCTGGGAAGGCGTTTTTTTCGAAAAAAATCTGTATATTTGCGGCGGGGAAGGGCGGCGAGAGATGACGAGAGGCGGCCATACACGGCCGCCGCGGGGACGAAAAGAGGGACGAGGGCCGAATGGGGACGGGCGAAGAAGGGCGGCCAAGAACGACCGCCGCGGAGACGAGAAGAGGGACGAGGGCCGCGACGGGGACGGGCGAAGAGGGGCGGCCAAGAACGGCCGCCGCGGAGACGAGAAGAGGGACGAGGGCCGGACGGGGACGGGCGAAGAAGGGCGGCCAAGAACGGCCGCCGCGGGGACGAAAAGAGGGACGAGGCCGCGACGGGGACGGGCGAAGAGGGGCGGCCATACACGGCCGCCGCGGGGACAAAAAGAGGGGCGAGGGCCGGACGGGGACGGATGAAGAAAAAAACGGCAACTTATAATAAAAAAAGGATGAAGACAGCGATAATTGGGGCGGGGGCAGCGGGATGCTTCTGCGCTACACAACTGAGGAGGCTCTGCCCGGAGATGCAGATCGACGTTTACGAAAGCAAGCAGGCGCCGCTGCAGAAGGTGGCCATCACGGGGGGCGGGCGCTGCAACCTCACCAACAGCTTTGCGGAGGTGAAGAGCCTGAATCCTATCTATCCGAGGGGATACAACCTGATGAAGCGGCTGTTCAGACGCTTCGACCATCGTGCCACCATGCGCTGGTTTGAGGACGAGGGCGTGAAGCTGATTGTCCAGGACGACCAGTGCGTGTTTCCGCAAAGCCAGGACGCGATGCAGGTGGTGCGGGTGCTGCTGAGGGGCATCGAAGGGGTGCGCCTCCTGTGCGGACAACGCGTGCGGGAGATATTACCCGTGACGAGCCCTTGCAAGGAAGGAAAGAACCCTTGCGAAGAGGGAAGAACCCGCTACCGCGTGTCCACTGACAGCCGGAGCGAGGTCTATGACTGCGTGGTGGTCACTACGGGTGGGTCGCCGAAAGCTTCGGGCCTCGATTTCCTGACGCCTCTCGACCTACAGATCGAGGCGCCTGTGCCTTCGCTCTTCACCTTCAACCTGGGCGAGGCGAACAGCCCGTCGCCCATCACCGAGCTGATGGGCGTGGTGGTGGAGCACGTCGAGACACGTCTGCAGGGCACAAGCTTCCGGGCAGAAGGACCGCTGCTGATCACCCACTGGGGCGCATCGGGACCTGCCATCCTGAAGCTGTCGAGCCTGGCTGCGCGCTGGCTGGCCGAAAGAGACTACCGCGCCATGCTCAGCATCAACTGGATGGGCGGCCAGCAGGAGAGCAAGGTACGGGAGCAGCTGCAGCATCTGCTGGACGAGCAGCCCCGCAAGCAGATCGGCACGGTGCACCCGCTCACGCAGCGCCTCTGGACCTACCTTTTAAATAAAGTGGATATTGCACCCGAGCGGCGCTGCAGCGAAATCGGGAGCCGCCAGCTCAACCGTCTGGTTGCCACGCTCTGCAGCGACAGCTACCCGATAGCGGGCCAGAGCCGCAACAAGGATGAATTTGTCACCTGCGGCGGCGTATCGCTCACCAACCTCGACCAGAACACGCTGGCGTGCAAGACGCACCCCGGCGTCTATTTCGCAGGCGAGGTGCTCGACGTGGATGCCGTGACGGGCGGCTTCAATCTGCAGGCCGCCTGGACCATGGGCTACACCGTGGCCCAATCCATTGCCGAAAACGGGCCGAAACCAACGATGGACTAAATCTAAAATGATATGTAGAGATTGCTTTGCCTATTTTTTTTTGGGGTAAAACAAGAAAAGTGCAAGAGGGACAAAGGTTTTTATCCGAAAAATCCCTATATTTGCACCCACAGGATGCGCGTGAGCGCAACCTTTTTACTGAATTCCCCATTATAATTATTCCCAATGTTCAAGACATTCAAGGGAGCCCACTACATCGACTCCTATCATAAAAAGAAAGCCAAGACAAGGTTTCAGTTCAGCAGCTATTTCAGAATGATTGTTGCGACTGTCCTGTCGTTCATCATCGCCCTACTCCCTACTGAATATTTTGGTATCGAGGGCCTCAATGCCGTCCAGCAGCGTGTCATCGCCATCTTCGTCTTTGCAGCCACCATGTGGCTCACCGAGGCCATCCCGTCGTGGTGCACGTCGGTGCTGATCATCGTGGTGATGCTGTTTACCGTGTCCGACAAAGGTCTCACCCCGTTCATGGGTGTCGAAGATGCGATCTATGTGCCCTATAAGAACATCATGCATTGCTTTGCCGACCCGACGATCCTGCTCTTCATCGGCGGCTTTGTACTGGCCATCGGCCTGACCAAGACCAAGCTCGACGTGGTGCTGGCGAAGAAGCTGCTTGCACCCTTCGGCACCAAGCCGACCACGGTGCTGCTGGGCTTTATCCTGGTGACCGCCATCTTCTCGGCCTTCGTCTCGAACACAGCCACGGCAGCCATGATGCTGGCCTTCCTGGCCCCCGTGCTGCGTGCGATGCCCGACGGCTCGAAGGACCGCACCGCCCTTGCCCTGGCCATCCCCATCGGCGCCAATATCGGCGGCATTGCCACCCCCATCGGTACGCCTCCGAACACCATCGTCCTCGGCTACCTGAACGAAAACCTGGGACTCAGCATCTCGTTCGGCGAATGGATGCTCAAGATGGTGCCCCTGGTGGTCTGCCTTCTCGTTGCCGGCTGGATTCTGCTCCGCATCCTGTTCCCCTTCTCGCAGAAGGAGATCAAGCTCGAGATTGACGGCCACTTCCATTCGAACCACCAGGCGTGGATCGTCATCGCGACGTTCATCGTCACGATCTTCCTCTGGTGCTTTGCCGACCTGTTCAACCTGGGCCTCAACTCGAACATCGTCGCCCTGCTCCCCGTTGCCATCTTTGCCTCGACGGGCGTCTTCACGAAGCACGACCTGGAGGAGATCAACTGGTCGGTGCTCTGGATGGTTGCCGGCGGCTTTGCGCTGGGTGTTGCCCTCAACGTCACCAAACTCTCAGAGGTGCTGGTAGCCTCCATTCCGTTTGACCAGTGGAGCCCGCTGCTCGTGATGGTCATCTCGGGCCTGGTCTGCTTCGGCTTCTCGAACTTCATCAGCCACTCGGCTGCCGCCTCGCTGCTCACCCCGGTGCTGGGCGTGGTGGCCGGCGCGATGGTTGCCGGCGGCACGCTGACCCAGGGCGGCCTGTCGCAGATGCTCATCGGCGTGGCCATTGCCGCTTCGGTTTCGATGATCCTGCCCATCTCGACGCCACCGAATGCCATTGCCCATTCCACCGGCTTCATCCAGCAGAAGGATATGATCAAGGTCGGCCTCATCATCGGCCTGCTGGGTCTCGTCATCGGCTATGGCTGGATGTTCCTCGTCTTCTGACACACAACCCATCTAATTCCTATTATTTACTATGAAAAAGATTTTGACCCTCGCAGCTGCGATTGCTATTGCACTGCCGGTTTGGGCCGAACAGCCCGAAACCAACGTGACCAATGCATCCGAGAATCCCTCGACCGTGACGTCGGAGGACGAGCCATCAGGCTTCTTCACCTCGATGCTCAACAATGCCATCGAAAGCGCCATGGACCCACAGGGTCCGACCAGTGGCCGGCGGAGCGCTCCCGCTGACGCCAAGGATGACAAACCCCACTACGGCCGCACCGTGACCGGATTTGCTTCGGCACCGAAGTTCGGCGGCTACTACATCGGCCGCTACTCCTACAGCGACCAGGCCGGCTCACACGGCGGAGCAGGCTTCAACCAGCGCCTCATCCGTGCCTACGTCGATGGCACCATCTTCAAGGACTTCAAGTACCGCATCCAGGTACAGTGCAACAACGCCTCGTTCCACATGAAGGACGTCTTCATCGAGTGGCAGCGCTACAGTTTCTTCAAGATCAAGGTAGGCCAGTACAAGCGTGCCTTCGGCTTCGAGAACCCCATGAACCCCTGGGACATCACCGCAGGCGACTACTCGCTCTTCACCAAGGCCCTCACCGGCCATGACGACTATGTGAAGAAGGCAGCCGGTGCAAGTTCCGACTCGGACGGCGGACGTGACCAGGGCGTACAGATCCAGGGCGACTTCGGCAAGATGAAGGGCGGCTACGACCTCATCCACTACCAGATCGGCCTCTGGAACGGCCAGGGCATCAATGCCAGCGACGCCGACGGCAAGAAGGACCTCATCGGCACCCTGCAGGTGCAGCCCATCAAGAACCTCTTCGTCGGCTTCTTCGGCTGGCACGGCGACTACATCTATGGCGGCAAGGAGTACAGCAAGAACCGCTATGCCTTCGGCCTGAAGTACGACAACAAGGGCTGGACACTGCGCGGCGAATGGGGCCACGGACAGTCGAATCTCGGCAAGGCTGACGCCTGGTACGTCATCGGCGGCATGCCCGTGAACGACTGGTGGAAGGTTGCTGCCGAATACCAGTGCTACCGCCTCCACAAGACGTGGAGCAACTCCCACAACATGTACTCGCTCATCTCGAACTTCCAGCTCCACAAGAACCTGATGTTCCAGATCCAGTACAACTACAACAACAAGCGCTCGCTCGGTGATAACGCAAACTACAACGAGATCTGGGGCGAGTTCTACTTCCGCTTCTAACCGAACAACATTGGGATTTCCCTGCTTCTCCCCCTCCCGTCCCGAGAGGGGGAGATTCGTTTTTAGGGCCCCTCTGCACCACTTTTCTTGCAAACTATACGATGCAAACCTCCCGCTTTAGGGGAGGTTGCATCATTTTTTCGCCCAAATAAATACCAACGTATCAAGATATTTCATATCTTTGCGCGCGATTTGTGGACGCATGTCAAGAACGGGACTTCGCCAAACCACAAGCCAGATCAATCGAAAATATAATTGTTAACATTCAAAATAGAAATGATGACCGCAAAAGAAATCCGCGAGAGCTTCCTGAAGTTCTTTGCTTCGAAGGGCTGCACCATTGTCCCATCGGCACCGATGGTCCTCAAGGGCGACCCGACCCTCATGTTCACCAACGCTGGCATGAACCAGTTCAAGGATATCATCCTCGGCAATGTCGAGAAAAAGTTCAGCCGTGCCGCCGACAGCCAGAAATGTCTGCGCGTCAGCGGCAAGCACAATGACCTCGAGGAGGTGGGCCACGACACGTACCACCACACGATGTTCGAGATGCTCGGCAACTGGTCGTTCGGCGACTACTTCAAGGAGGAGGCAATCTCGTGGGCCTGGGAATACCTGGTCGACAAGCTGCAGCTCGACCCGAAGAACCTGTATGCCACCGTCTTCGAAGGTTCGAGCGAAGAAGGCCTGGACCGCGACAACGAGGCAGCCGCCATCTGGGAGCGCTTCCTGCCGAAGGACCACATCCTGAACGGCAACAAGCACGACAACTTCTGGGAGATGGGCGATACGGGCCCTTGCGGACCCTGTTCGGAAATCCACTACGACAGCCGCTCGGACGCCGAGAAGGCACAGACACCCGGCCGCGAGCTCGTCAACAAGGACCACCCGCAGGTCATCGAGATCTGGAACCTCGTCTTCATGCAGTACAACCGCAAGGCCGACGGCAGCCTTGAGAGGCTTCCTGCCCACGTCATCGACACCGGCATGGGCTTCGAGCGCCTGGTGCGCACCCTGCAGGGCAAGACCTCGAACTACGACACCGACGTATTCCAGCCCATCATCCAGGTGATCGGTGCCCTCAGCGGACACACCTACGGACAGGACGAGAAGACCGACGTGGCCATGCGCGTCATCGCCGACCACATCCGCACCATCGCCTTCGCCATCACCGATGGACAGCTGCCCAGCAACGCCAAGGCCGGCTACGTCATCCGCCGCATCCTGCGCCGCGCCGTGCGCTATGCCTATACCTACCTCGGCCAGAAGGAAGCCTTCCTCTACAAGCTCCTGCCGGTCCTCGACGAGACTATGGGAGACGCCTATCCCGAACTGAAGGCTCAGAACGAGCTCATCGTGAAGGTCATCAAGGAGGAGGAGGACAGCTTCCTGCGCACCCTTGCCGGCGGCATCAAGCGCCTCGAGGGCATCATGGCCGACACCAAGGCCGAGGGCAAGACCGTCATCGACGGCAAGGAGGCCTTCACGCTGTTCGACACCTACGGTTTCCCGCTTGACCTCACCGAGCTCATTGCCCGCGAGAACGGCATGACCATCGATGAAGAGGGCTTCCGCATAAACATGCAGGCCCAGAAGGAACGCGCCCGCAACGCTGCCGCCGTCGAGAACGGCGACTGGGTGGAGCTACATCCCGGCACCACCGAATTTGTGGGCTACGACTTCCTGGAGGCCGAGACCGAGGTGCTGCGCTACCGCAGCATCAAGCAGAAGAACAAGACGTTCTACCAGATCGTGCTCGAAAAGACGCCCTTCTACGGCGAGATGGGCGGCCAGATCGGCGACAAGGGCGTGCTCGTCTTCGGCGAAACCGACACCCTGAAGGTCATCGACACCAAGCGCGAGAACAACCTCGCCGTCCACATCGTTGACCGTCTCCCCAACGACATCACCGCACCCGTGGTGGCCAAGGTCGATGAAGAGTCGCGCATCGCCATCGAATGCAACCACACCGCCACCCACATCCTCGACTACTGTCTTCGCAAGGTGCTGGGCACCCACGTAGAGCAGAAGGGCTCGTATGTCAGCAGCGATAGCCTGCGCTTCGACTTCAGCCACTTCCAGAAGGTCACCGATGCCGAGCTTCGCGAGGTGGAGCATCTGGCCAACCAGATGGTGCGCCAAAGCATCGCCCTGGAGGAGCACCGCAACATGCCCATCGACGAAGCCCGCCAGATGGGTGCCATCGCCCTCTTCGGCGAGAAGTACGGCGACGAGGTGCGCGTCGTGAAGTTCGGCCCCAGCGTGGAGCTCTGCGGCGGCACCCACATCAGCAACACCGGCCGTATCGGCATGATCCGCATCGTGTCGGAGTCGTCGGTAGCTGCTGGCGTACGCCGTATCGAGGCCATCACCGGCAAGGCTGTGGAAGGCATGCTCGACAACATGCAGGACACCTTGCGCAGCCTCAGGGAGATGTTCAACAACGCCCCCAACCTCGTCAGTGCCATCAAGCACCAACTCGACGAGGACAGCTTCATCAAGCACCAGCTTGCCGAGCTCAAGAAGCAGCAGGAGCAGCAGATCAAGCAGCGCTTCGCCTCAAAAGCCGTCGAGATCAACGGCATGAAGGTCATCAAGATCGTCTGCCCTCTGGAGCCCGATTCGATCAAGAACATCGCCTTCCAGCTGCGCCAGGAGAACGAGAACACCATCGTCGTGGCCGGCACCAGCTTCCAGACCAAGCCTCTGCTCACCGTTGCCATCAGTGACGACATTGTCAAGCAGGGCTTCCTCCAGGCAGGCCAGCTTGTCAAAGCAGCAGCCAAGTTCATCTCGGGCGGTGGCGGCGGCCAGCCCCACTTTGCCCAGGCAGGCGGCAAGGACGAAGACGGCATCCCCGCTGCAGTCGATTTCATCCTCGATACCATCAAGAAGTGACCCTTCCTGATTCCGTTGCAGATTTTCCATTAATCACAAAAACGACAAAGCCTTGAAGCCAAGACTTATCTCCACCCTGTTCGTATTCGTCACGTCTGTCTCTCTTCTTCTGGCCGATGCCCGCATCAAGTTCACGACCAGTTCGCACGACTTCGGCACCATCCAGGAGAAGGACGGTGATGTGACGGCCCGTTTCGAGTTCACCAATGTCGGTGACTCCCCCCTGCTCATTACCCGTGCCACGGCCACCTGCGGATGCACCACCCCCGAGCATCCCAAGAAGCCCCTGCGCCCCGGCGAGAAGGGTGAGATCGTGGTCACCTACCATGCCAAGGGACGTCCCGGACCGTTCGACAAGAGCATCAACGTCTATTCGAACGACGCCAAGAACGAGCGTGTGCTGCTCACCATCACGGGCAACGTCGTCAGCTCCACCGGCGTGCGCGAGACGTTCACCGAGGAACTGGGCGGCGGCCTGCGCGTCAAGACCCTTTCGCTCAACTTCTTCGATGTCTATCCCGGTCGCAACAACCGTACCCGCACCCTCGCTGTCTATAACGAGGGCGACACCCCGATGACGCTCACCTACCGCAACGTGCCCAAGCACATCCACATCGACTGCGACCCCCAGGTCATCGAACCCAAGCAGCAGGGCCGCGTGCTGGTCACCTTTGAAACCGACAAGGCCTCCGACTGGGGACCCCGCACCGACTCCATCCAGATCTACGTGAAGGGCCAGGAGACGCGCATGAAAAACAATCGCATCACCCTGCTGGCCGACATCTGGGAGGACTTCAGCAAGCTCACCAGGGAGCAGCGCCAGAACGCTCCTGAAATCGAGGTGTCGAACACCATCATCGACTTCGAGCGTGGCAGTAATGCCCGCACCCGCGAGCTCACCGTGCGCAACACCGGCAAGGAGACGCTGCAGATACGCAAGGTGGTAAACGACGACAACGAGGCATTCCAGACCTCGCTCGACAAGACGTCCCTCAAGCCCGGCGAAGCCGCCCGCCTGCGCATCACGTTCACGCCCTCGAAGACGAAGAAGCGCTCCATCAACCAGCACCTCACCATCATCAGCAACGACCCGAGCAATTCGCGCGTCATCGTCAACGTGCAGGCAGCGAAGTGATTTTGTACAACACGATGCGACACAACCTTCGTGTTGCAGACCAAAAAATGCCAAATATAGGTTTCAAAGCAGTCTTATCTAGCAAAATAATGAGCCTCGAAAGTTCATTATTTTGCTTTTTCTGTGCATAATACACTTTTTTATTTGTAAATTTGCAACGTAATTATGTTACGCAAGACAATAGAAACAATCTAAAATCCAAATTTCATTAAAACTATAAAAGCAATGGCAACTTATTTGACTAACGACAAACTCGTTATTGTTGGCGCCGCTGGCATGATTGGCTCCAACATGGTTCAGACCGCTCTCACCATGAGAATGACCCCGAACATCTGCTTGTACGACGTGTACGCCCCCGGTCTGGAAGGCGTAGCCGAGGAGATGTTCCACTGTGGTTTCGAGGATGCCAACATCACTTGGACTACCGACGTGAAGGAAGCCTTCACCGATGCCAAGTACATCATTTCTTCCGGTGGTGCTCCCCGTAAGGCCGGCATGACCCGCGAGGACCTCCTGAAGGGCAACTGCGAGATCGCACGCGGTCTTGGCGAGGACATCCAGGCCTACTGCCCCGATGTCAAGCATGTTGTTATCATCTTCAATCCTGCCGACCTCACCGGTCTGGTTACCCTGCTCTATTCCGGCTTGAAGCCCAGCCAGGTCACCACACTTGCTGCCCTTGACTCCACCCGTCTGCAGAGCGCACTGGCCAAGAAGTTCCATGTACTGCAGTCCAAGATCACCGGCTGCCGCACCTTCGGCGGTCACGGCGAGCAGATGGCCGTGTTCGGAAGCAAGGTAAAGGTGGGCGACCGCGTCCTTTCCGACCTCATCGGTACACCCGAATTCTCGAACGAGGAATGGGAGGAGATGAAGAAGGCCGTCACCAAGGGTGGCGCCAAGATCATCGAGCTCCGCGGCCGCAGCTCGTTCCAGAGCCCCTCGTACTGCGCTGTCGAGATGATTCGTTCGGTGATGGGCGGCGAGCCTTTCCGCTGGCCAGCCGGCACCTACTGCAACGATGCCAAGTACAACCACATCATGATGGCCATGGACACCACCATGGACGAGCGTGGCTGCACCTACGTCAATCCAACGGGCACTCCCGAGGAGATGGCAAGCCTCGACGCTTCCTACGAGCACCTCTGCAAGATGCGCGACGAGCTCGTAACCCTCGACATTGTTCCTCCTATCTCTGAGTGGAGCAAGGTCAACCCCAACCTCTAATCCTCTTCCGGATACCGATAGGCCCCCGCTCCAGATTCTGGGGCGGGGGCTGCTTTTTTCGACGTGCCGCCTTCCTCTTCTCCTCCTCGCTCACACTTCGCACACACCTTCAACACACGACACTCCCCATGCGCACACCCCTCCTCGCCACCTTGTCCCTGCTCCTGTTCCCCTGCACCCTTTCGGCCGAAGGGCAAGCCCTTTCGTCCTGCCTCGACCAGATGTCGTTCGCTGCCCATTGGACCCTCGAAAGCGAATCGCCCGACGCACAGGTCCGTTTCCTGGGTGACACGCTCGAGGTGGTGGCTCCCAAGGGACTGACCCTCTGGCGCAACGAGAGGATGGAGGGACGCACCGTCATCGAATACGACGCCTGCCTGATGGACGAAGGCGAGCCCACCGACCGCGTGAGCGACCTCAACTGCTTCTGGATGGCTACAGACCCTGCCGTGAGCGACGGCTCGGTTTTCCGCCGACTCAGGCAGCGGCAAGGCGTTTTTCGCAACTGCTACACGCTGCAGCTCTACTATGTGGGCTATGGCGGCAACCACAACACGACCACGCGCTTCCGCCGCTACCAGGGCGAAGCCAACCAAGGCGGCGACTTCTTTGCCCGGCAGAAGAGAGGCGAGGAGGTCTCCTTCCCCGTGCCCGCTATCCTCGAGGAATACACCGACGGGGCGCACCTCAATGTCGCTAACCAATGGCGCCACATCCGCATCGAGGCCGACGGCATCCGCATCCGCTACTTCATCGACGGCGAATGCCTTGTCGATTTCCGCGACCCCTCGCCGCTCACCTGCGGATGGTTCGGCGTGCGCACCACGTGGAGCCGCCTGCGTCTGGCCAATTTCTCGTGCTATACCGAGCCCCTTTCCGAACAGCCTGCCACGGGCATCACCCTTCGTTGGATTGAACGTCCCTCGGAGGATTCGCTGGCCGTCCGTTTCGGCGTTCCCTTTGAACGGGGCAAGGTTCAGCCCGACGATCGGTTCTGCCTCAACGGCGCAGACGTCGAAAGCTATCCGCTGGCCTACTGGCCTGACGGTTCGCTCAAGTGGGGCGGCTTCACGGGCCTGGTCGCCAATGCCGAAAGCTATTCGCTACGCCAGCTGTCAGCCGCTGAGGTGAAGGCAAGACGAAAGGCCGCTTCGAGGCAACGTGTTCCACAGGGCATCGAATTGCAAACCACTCCCGAACAGTACATCATCCGCAACGGAGACGACCTCCTCTATCTGCCCTGCAGAGCGGACGCCACCTGCCTACTCGACAGCCTGCTCCACGAGGGCCAGACGTCGTGTGAGCGCCTCCGCGTCTGTGCTGACGAGCACGACGGCCGGCTCGACAGCATCCGCATCGAACGGCAGAGCGACCAGCAGCTGGTGGTCAAGGCCTGCGGAACCGCCGACGGCCTCCCCTTCATCGTGCGCCTGTACGTCACTTCGGGCTGCTCTGCCATTCGCATCGTCCATTCGCTAGTCTATAACCGAACTGCCAGTCAGACCGCACCGCGCAGCCTCTGCATCCGTGCCGAGGTTCCCCTGCAGCAGCAGAACTACAACCGCCACGTGGCCTTCACGCTCGACGAAGGCCGGCTCTGGCACGAACCCGTACAGCCTGTTACAGGCCGGCGCAGTCTTTCGCTCGATGGCAACGGTCGCGGACCCGAAACGATGTACCACCAGCAGATGCTCGGCCAGGCCTTGCCCGAACCCGAGGCGTTTGACGACCGTAATCGGGGATATCTCCGCGATTGGGCCTCGTGGGACCGCTATCGCCTCTCGCAGCTCCTAGACGAAGGATTCTCGGTCCGCAAGAGCGCCAAGCCTGCACCACAGACGCCCTGGATCGGCACGCTGACGGGACGGCGCAGCACGGGAGGATGCTTTGTCGGCGAAACCGGTCACGGTCTGGCACTGGCTATGCACGACTTCTGGCAAAGCTATCCCTCGACACTCCTCGTCGAAGGGGCCACACAGCCGCGCGCCACCGTATCGCTTTACATCTGGTCGCCCGAAGCCGAAGCCATGGACCTGCGCCACTACGACACCGAAGCTCACGGCCTGGAAGCCTCCTACGAGGACATCCAGGAGGGCATGAGCACGCCCGAAGGCATCGGACGCACCTCCACCCTGATGCTCCAACCCACGTCGGGCTATCCAGGTGACGAGCGGCTCACTTCGCTCTTCCGCACATTGACGCAAGACCCGCAGCTCGTCTGCACGCCCGAGTACCTGCATGCCCAGCGCGCCTTCGGCGTATGGAGCCTGCCCGACACGCTGTACGCCGACGTCGAGCGGCAGCTCACCTACTGGGCCGACTTCATGGCCGACGAAGTGGATCGACGCCATTGGTACGGCTTCTGGAACTACGGCGACATCATGCACGCCTTCGACAACGAGCGGCAGGAGTGGCGCTACGACATCGGCGGCTTCGCTTGGGACAACACCGAGCTGGCCTCCAACATGATGCTATGGTACAACTTCCTGCGCACCGGGCGTGCCGACCTCTAGCGGATGGCCGTCGCCATGACACGCCACACCAGCGAGGTCGATGTCTATCACGACGGGCCGTTCAAAGGCCTCGGTTCGCGCCACAACGTAAGCCACTGGGGATGCGGTTCGAAGGAGGCACGCATCAGCCAGGCCCTCTGGAACCGTTTCTACTACTACTTGAGCGGAGGCGACGAGCGGCTGGGCGAACTCATGTCGGCGCAGCGTGACCTCGACACACTGCTCTACCGCATCGACCCCATGCGCCTGGCCGAACCGCGCGGCCTCTATCCCTGCACAGCGCCTGCCCGTCTGCGCATCGGCCCCGACTGGATGGCCTACGCCGCCAACTGGATGACCGAATACGAGCGCACCCGCAATCCCCGCTACTGGCAGAAGCTGCTCACTGGCATGGAGAGCATCAGCCGGCTTCCCCAGGGCATCTTCAGCGGCCCTAAGGCATTGGGCTACGACCCCGCCACGGGCCAGGTGAGCTGGGAGGGCGACCCGAAGATGGAGAACACCAACCACCTGCTCTCGCTGATGGGCGGCACCGAATTCATGGGCGAGCTGCTGGGCTACGACGAGGTGCCCGACGCCTGGCGGACCACCTGGCTCAACTACTGTGCCGAATACCGCCCGCGTGCCATCCGTGGCAAGCGCAACGGCTATCCCATGGCCCGTCTGGCCGCCTATGCCCATTGGCAGTCTGCCCTTCGTACGACCACCGTATCACGTACCGAGCTCTTCGAGGGCACGATGGCCGAATACGAACGCGCCATCCCTACACCCGAACAATTTTCGACCAACGGCATCTCCACCTGGACCCTCGACGCTATCTATCTGCTCGAGGTTTGTCCGCCTCCGCTCCGCACGAATGGCCTGAATCCGCCGCAAAAATAGGGTATTTTCGAGCAAAATACCCCCAAATGGATTCTTTCGCCCATTTTTTGTCAAAAAAAAGTTCGCCATTGGGATTTTTTTAGTACCTTTGCAACATGAACGAAGAAGAAAAACAACAGTTCCGTCAGGCCATCGACGAGGCCGTGAAGGTGCTCAACCGAGGAGGCGTCATCCTTTACCCCACCGACACCGTGTGGGGCCTGGGCTGCGATGCCACCAACAGCGAGGCGATCCGCCGGATCTTTGCCATCAAGCGCCGCGATGACTCCAAGGCCATGCTCTCACTGGTCGATGCCGTGGGTCGCGTCGATTATTATTTCTCGCGCGTGCCCGAGATTGCCTGGGACCTGTGGGAAGTGGCCGACAAGCCCCTAACGCTGATTCTTCCCCGTGCCCGCAACGTCGCCCCTGAGCTCATCGCCGACGACGGCACCATGGGCATGCGCATCACCAGCGAAGCCGTCAGCCACGCCCTCTGTGCCCGCCTCAAGCGGCCCCTGGTGAGCACCAGCGCCAACGTCAGCGGACAGCCCACGGCACGCTGCTTTGCCGACATCAGCGACGACATCAAGCTCGCTGTCGACTACATCGTCCCCCTCCGTCAGAACGAATCCTCCAACCCGCCCCCATCGGGCATCATCAAGGTGGGAGACGGGGGAGAAGTGCAGGTAATAAGATGAATCAAAACGCGCAACGTATCCGATATATCCTGGGCGACCTGCTGGCCACTGCAGCCGGCTGGTTGAGCTTCTATATATACCGTTTTGACATCACGGGCTTCCTCACCGTTCCCACCTTGCGCGAGTACCTGACCCTGCCGCAGGTCGAGCTCAACCTGATTCTCGGCCCCCTTGCCTGGCTGGCGCTCTATGCCTTTTCGGGCTACTACCAGAACCCCTATTTCAAGTCGCAGACCAACGAGCTGCAGGTTACCTTCTGGACGGTGGTTGTCGGCACGCTCGTGGCATTCTTCGCCATGGTCATCGACGATGTGCCCTTCATCAACGACGAGAACATCGCCCTGCTGAAGATTGTCCACATCTCTCCCAAGACCTATCTGCAAATCCTGCTGACGATGTTCGGGTGCGTCTTCGTGCCCGTCTATCTGGTGCGCTACTTCATCACCCATCGCGTCAATAGCCGGATCCAGAGCGGACGCCTCGGACTGCGCACACTCCTCATCGGCGAAGGCAAGGCCGCCCAACTGCTGCAGCGCGAGCTCAAGGCCGAGAAGCGCCAGAACGGCTACCTCATCCTCCGCACCGTGCCCGACAACGCCACCATCGACGAGATACGCCGTGCTGTGGAAGAGCACCACATCGAGGCCTTCCTCCTTGCTCCCGAACGGCACGACGCCCGCATCATCAACCACCGCGTCTATGAACTGCTGCCCTTCGAGCTGCCCATCCGCATGAAGGCCAGCAACGAGGAGATCCTCAACGGGCAGGTCCACACCGATTCGCTCACCTCCCTGCCGATGATCCAGTATAGCACCGACCTGCTCAGCCCCTTCAAGCGCAATCTGAAGCGCCTGGCCGACATCCTGAGCTCCGTGCTGGCACTCATCCTGCTGTCGCCCCTCTTCCTTGTCGTCGCCTTCATCATCCGGCGCGACTCCCCGGGACCCGTGTTCTTCAGCCAGGAGCGCATCGGGCGTAGCGGCAAACCCTTCCGCATCTACAAGTTCCGTTCGATGCGCACCGATGCCGAGAAGGACGGTCCACGCCTATCCTCGACCATCGACCGACGCATTACCCATGTGGGCCGCTATCTGCGCAAATACCGCATCGACGAGCTGCCCCAGTTCTGGAATGTGCTGCGCGGCGACATGAGCCTTGTCGGACCTCGTCCCGAGCGCGACTACTACATCCGCCAGATCATGGACATCGCGCCCTACTATTCGAAGCTCCTCCAGGTGCGCCCCGGCATAACCTCGTGGGGAATGGTCAAGTACGGCTATGCATCCACCATCTTCCAGATGGTCGAACGCATGCGCTATGACCTGATGTATATCAACAACTGCTCCATCGCCGTCGATCTCAAGATTCTCGGTTTCACCGTCCGCACGGTGCTCACCGGTAAAGGCATTTAGACACCATCCATGTTCGCACTCATCAACAACCTGGTCCGACGCATAGTCACTTGGCGGGAGAAGCATCTCACCGAGCAGCAGTTCGTCCTCGTCCTTGCCTTCTTCACCGGCCTGGCAGGGGCGGTTGCTGCATTGGTTCTGAAGCACCTCATCCACACCTTCCAGCACCTGCTGACGATGTACTTCGTGGTCGATGGAGCCAACTACCTCTACCTGCTCTACCCTGTGGTGGGTATCCTCATCGCAGGCCTCTTCGTCCGCTATGTGGTGCGCGACGACATCGGGCACGGTGTCACCAAAATCCTCTACGCCATCTCGCAGCGCAAGTCCATCATCAAGGCGCACAACATGTACACCTCGGTCATCGCCTCGTCGGTCACCATCGGCTTCGGTGGATCGGTGGGTGCCGAGGCGCCTATCGTGCTCACGGGTTCGGCCATCGGCTCGAACCTGGGACGCCTGTTCCGTATGGACCAGCACACGCTCATGATCCTGCTGGGCTGCGGCGCCACGGCGGGCATTGCCGGCATCTTCAAGGCACCCATCGCCGGACTGCTGTTCACGGTCGAGGTGCTGATGCTCGACCTCACAGCCTACTCCATCATGCCGCTGCTCATCTCGGCGGTAACCGCCGCCTCGGTAGCCTATATCGTCGAAGGTTCGCGCGCTCTGTTCTACTTCACCGAAACGATGGACTTCTCCATCGAACGCCTGCCCTACGTGGTGCTGCTCGGCATCTTCTGCGGCTTCGCTTCGCTCTACTTCACGCGTACCACCTTCGTGGCCGAAGACTTCTTCAAACGCATCCGCAGCCCCTGGCAGAAGTGGATGATCGGCGGCCTCTTCCTCAGCATCGTCATCTTCCTCTTCCCACCGCTCTACGGCGAAGGCTACGATGCCATCCAGTACATCTACAACGGACAGTATCATGAAATCACCGCGGGCTCGATCTTCTACGACCTCGACCGCACATCGCTGGCTCATGGCATCCCCAATTCCACGTTCTGGGTGCTCTCGGGCTTCATCCTGCTCGTCATGCTCACCAAGTCGTTCGCCACGGCAGCCACCAACGGAGGCGGCGGATGCGGTGGCACATTCGCTCCCTCGCTCTTCCTGGGCAACTTCGCCGGATTCCTCTTCGCCTATATGTTCAACAAGGCAGGCATCTTCACCTTCCTCTCCGAGCAAAACTTCGCCGTGATGGGCATGGCTGCTGTGATGTCGGGCGTCATGCATGCCCCCCTCATGGGTGTCTTCCTTTCGGCCGAACTGACGGGACGATTCGACCTCTTCCTCCCTCTGATGCTGGCCTCATGCCTCTCCTTCGGCACCATCCGAATCTTCGAACCCTACTCCATCTATACCCGCCGACTGGCTCTCAAGGGCGAGCTTATCACGCACCACAAGGACAAGGCCGTGCTCACCATGCTCAGCCTCGACGACCTCATCCTGCACGACTATCCCGTGCTTCGTCCGCAGATGCTGCTCGGCGAACTCGTCAAGCTCATCTCCACGCAGGCCCACAACCACTTCCCCGTGTGCGACGACGAGGGCACCTTCGTCGGCATCGTCACCCTCAACGACCTGCGCAACATCATGTTCCAGCCCCGTCTATACGAACGGATGAAGGTGGCCGACATCATGATCGGACCCAAGGGCAAGATACCGTCCGACATGAACATGGCCGAAGTGATGAACCTCTTCGACACCACCGGAGCCTGGACACTGCCCGTCATCGACAACCAGGGCCGATACGTCGGCATGATGTCGCGCCAGCATCTCTACGAGACCTACCGAGCCCTGCTCAAGCAGTTCAGCGAGGACTGATCGGTCCCGCTTTCGTTCGAAATGGCAGCACCTTCGTCCGAAAAAACAGGTCCCGATTAAACCGAATTGTCCGTACGCGGTCATAATGCTGAAACTGAACAGAAACTAAAAACCTATTACGATTATGAAAAAGACAATCTCCCGCATCAGCGCCCTGCTTCTCATCCTGGCAGTAGGCATCACCTCGGTCATGGCACAGCCCGGCCGTCGTCATCATCGGAGCGGCTATCGCGGCGACGGCTTCATCCGTGGCATGCGCGATGTCCACACTGTGGCCAGCACCGCCATGTTGGGCTATGGCATAGCCTCACTCGACGACTATACGGGCATCCGTTTCGGCTATAACGCTGCCACGCTGCGCACCGACGGTTTCGAGGAAGTGTCCAACGACTTCCAATCGGGCGCCAGCGTCGGCATTGTCTTCGGCTGGTATCTTGGCAACTCCCCCCTTATCATCGAACCCGGCCTCTACTACTCATTCAAGGGAGGCAAGCTCGATGGCTATGAGCGCGACTGGGATATGCGCACCCGCCTGAAGACCAATATGCACATGTTCGAAATCCCGCTCGTATTCAAATATGAGGTACAGTACCACAATGCCGGTGTGTGCCTCCATCCCTTCTTCGGCGGCTTTCTGGCCTTCGGTATCGGTGGCAAGACCAAGAGCGTGGAGGGCGGCCACAACGACAGCTGGGACACATTCTCCGACGGTGAGGGCCAGCTTGGCCGTACCGACGCAGGACTCCGTCTGGGCTGCGGCCTCGGCGTGGATCACTTCTTCCTTGAGCTCGCCTACGACATCGGTCTCGTCAACCTGGCCAGCGACAACTACAACTACTTCGGCTTCAACAACTACGACAGCGCCATCCGCAGCCACACCCTCAGCATAGGGCTTGGATTTAACTTCTAATGGTTCTGCAAGATTCATAGTTTCGGCATCCTCGATATACCGGAATAACGGTTTCCGTGATACGGGTATATCGTGATGCCGTAATACTGGAATACCGAAATCACGCCCCCTCTTTACCTTTCCTAACCCCTCATAACCTTTCCCATGCTCATCTCCCTTCACGTCGAATACCAGGCACAATGGGGCGCACAGCTCTACGTCACCACGGGCATCAAGCCCAAGTTTGGGCAGAAGCTGACCAGGGATACCATCGAAATGGACAACGATGGCCGCGGCAACTGGTTTGTGGATGTCGATGCCGAACGGCTCACCGGCACGCCCTATCACTATGTTCTGGCCTATCAGCGCCGCGTAGTCCGCAACGAGTTCGGCAACGGACATTTCATAGCAGGCATCACAGAAGCAGAAGGCGTACCCACGCTCCGCGTCTGGGACAGTTGGCGACGACTGCCGCAGATTCGCAGTTTCTTCTCCCTCGCATTCCGTCCGCACAAGCGCGACAAGCAGAAGCTGTCCGACCATCCCTTCCCTGCCGTCGATGTGCTCGAGCCCGACCGGTTCATCCTCGTCTGCGAGGCAGGCAACCTCAAGGACGACTGGGAACTTGCCCTCATCGGCAACGTCCCCGAGCTTGGAGCATGGCAGACCGAAAGCGCCCTCCCCATGCAGCAGATCAGCCGTAACCTCTGGAGCATCAGCATTCCGCGCACCACACTGAAGTTCCCACTGCGCTTCAAGTTCATCGTCGTCAGCCGCCGAACCCGTCAGTTCATCGCCTGGGAGGACTGCACCAACCGCTTCTTCGAACCCAGTGTCCTCGACCCCGGCGACACCCTCCTCATCTGCAACCAGCGCTTCACTCGCCCTGCTTTCGATGACAAGAACGAAAACCGATAGATAGTAATCCTATCATTCGCAAATAACGAGCATAATAGAACATGAAGCGCTGGAGACCGACCATCTCCGGCGCTTCTCTTTTTTCGCCAATAGGCGCGAACACAAAAAAGCCCTGAAGAAACGAATCTTCAGAGCTTTCGGTTTGACCATACAGATGGTCGGGGTGACCCGACTCGAACGGGCGGCCTCTACGTCCCGAACGTAGCGCGCTACCAACTGCGCCACACCCCGTGGGAACCTGCAGCCATCTGCCTAATCAAAAATATGATGGCTGCAGGAAAAGGGAATTAATCCTGGTTGAGGTTGATGCGACGGAAAGCGGTCACGGTAAGACCCTTCTGAGCCTTGTCCATATACTGCTGTACGTTGATCTTCGCATCGTTGATGAACTCCTGCTCAACAAGACAGTTGTCCTTGAAGAACTTCTTCAAGCGGCCCTGTGCAATGTTGGCAATCATCTGCTCAGGGAGGTTTGCAGCCTTCTCGGCGCTGACCTTAGCGCGAATCTCGCGCGCCTGCTTGCCTTCTTCAGCAGTAAGCCATCCCTTGGCGGTGTAGCTCTCGATGTGATCCTCGGAATCGACCAGAGCGGGGTTGATGCCAGCCTTCTTGAGGGCTGCATCGACAGCCTTGGCAACCTGCTCAGCCTTGGTCTTCTCGATAGCGATTGCGAGCTCGTCGTCCTTCTTCGACTGGGGAACCTCGTCGGCATTGACTGCTACAGGGTTCATGGCTGCTACCTGAAGGGCAACATCCTTGAGCACCTCAGCGGGTCCGTCCTCGTTGTAGGCAACGATAGTGGAGAGCTTGTGGTTGAAGTGGTTGTAAGCAACCACAGCCTTACCCTCGATGTGCTCGTAAGCACCGAGCTCCATCTTCTCACCAGTAACACCAATCTGGGCTACAATCGAGTCCTTCACTGTGCCGTCCTCGGTGGGGAGAGCGAGTACGCCTTCGAGATCGGCGGGCTTGTTGGCCATAACAAGATCCATAATCTTGTTGGCGAGTGCTACGAAGCGCTCGTTGGTGGCCACGAAGTCGGTCTCACACTTCAGAGCTATGATAGCGGCGAAATTGCCGTCGGCGCGAGCAATGACGGTGCCTTCAGCTGCCTCGCGTGCCTCACGCTTGGCGGCTACGGCCTGACCCTTCTTGCGGATTTCCTTCACAGCCTCCTCCATGTTGCCATTGGTAACCTCGAGGGCCTTCTTGCAATCCTGCATGCCAGCACCTGTGATTTCGCGGAGTTCCTTGATTTGTGCAATTGAAACTGCCATAATATCTTTTCGGTTTGTTTAGAGTGAATAAGAATCGATTTAAGCCTCCTCTTCCTCGACAGCATCCTCAGCGGGAGCAGCCTTCTTGCCACCCTTGCCTGAAGCCTCGGCGGCATCCTGGTCGGCCTTCTCAACCTTGCGCTCCTCGATGCCCTCCTGGATGGCGTCGCACATAGTGCTGATCACCACGTTGATGGACTTGGTAGCGTCGTCGTTGGCGGGAATCACGAAATCGACACCCTTGGGGTTGGAGTTGGTATCAACCATTGCAAATACTGGAATACCCAGACGAACGGCCTCAGCCACAGCGATGTGCTCCTTCATAACGTCTACCACGAAGATGGCAGAGGGGAGACGGGTGAGGTCGGCGATCGAACCGAGGTTCTTCTCCAGCTTTTCGCGCTGGCGGCTGACCTGCAGACGCTCGCGCTTGGAAAGGTTATCGTAAGTGCCGTCCTTGGTGAGCTTGTCGATGGTAGCCATCTTCTTCACAGCCTTGCGGATGGTGGTGAAGTTGGTGAGCATACCGCCTGGCCAGCGCTCGATAACGTAGGGCATGCCAACAGCCTGTGCCTTCTCGGCAACGATTTCCTTGGCCTGCTTCTTTGTTGCGACGAAAAGCACCTTCTTGCCGCCCTTGGCCAATGCCTTGAGCTGCTCAGCTGCCTCGTCGATTTTAGCAACTGTCTTATTAAGGTCTATAATATGGATGCCGTTACGCTCCATAAAGATGTAAGGAGCCATTGCTGGGTTCCACTTGCTCTTGAGGTGTCCGAAGTGAACGCCGGCCTCCAAAAGTTGATCAAAGTTTGTACGTGACATGATGTCGAAAATTGTTTTAATTTGTTTACATTCTTGTTTGTTCAATCTGCCGGTAGTCGTGTTGGAATTGCGGGTCCGGACAGATTTAGATACTAAACGCGTCGTTTAAATAGATGTACGCACGTACTTATTTAAATAACGCTTTTGCGTCAAATCCTTTCTACGCTGCTAAGCGGATCGGAACATTAACGCTTGCTGAACTGGAAGCGACGACGAGCCTTGGGCTGACCTGGCTTCTTACGTTCAACGATACGGGCATCGCGAGTGAGGAATCCGGCCTTACGAAGAGCGGCCTTGTTCTCTGCATCGATCTTCACGAGTGCACGTGCAATAGCGAGACGGACAGCTCCGGCCTGGCCGTTGAAGCCACCTCCCTTGAGGTTCACCTTGATGTCGTACTGCTCAGCTACGCCTACCTCGTTGAGGGGCTGCTTAACGACGAACTGGAGGATTGACGAGGGGAAATACTCCTTGAGCTCCTTCTTGTTGACGGTGATGTTACCAGCACCAGCCTGAACATAAACGCGGGCTACAGCGGCCTTGCGACGGCCAATTGCATTGATTACTTCTGCCATAGTTTACTTGTTGTTTGGTGTTGATTACTTCAGATTGTTGATGTCGATTACCTTGGGCTGCTGGGCAACCTCCTTGTACTCGCTTCCCTCATATACGCGAACGTTCTTGAGGAGCTTGCGGCCGAGAGGGCCTTTGGGGAGCATACCCTTGAGTACGGTGAGGAACAATGCCTCATAACCCTGCTTCTTAACTACGCTGGCAGCAGTGTGTGCGCGCTGTCCACTCGGATAGCCTGTGAACGTGAGCCACTCACGCTCGGTCCACTTGTTGCCGGTCATCGTGATCTTGTCGGCGTTGATGATGATTACGTTGTCGCCGCAGTCAACGTTGGGGGTGAAAGATGGTTTGTACTTTCCACGGAGCAGCTTCGCTACCTTCGAGCAGAAGCGACCCATCACCTGGTCAGTAGCATCCACAACCACCCATTCCTTCTGTGCAGTTGCTTTGTTCACAGAAATGGTCTTAAAAGATAAAGTATCCATTTAGTTGATTGTAGGATAAAATAATTTAAATAATGAATAAATGTTCGGGTAGAGCCTCGATTTTACGGACAAGAGCTTGTCGAGGTTGCCACTGATGGTTGAATCAGCGCGCAAAGATAATGCTTTTCTTCTAAATACGAACATTTAAAGACGTTTTTCGCGAGTTTTCAACACTTTTTTCGTCCACAAATCGCAAATTTGGCCTATCAAGATGCCAAATTAACGGATGTTTTTCAATCATTTCGGTTCAAAAATGCACATTGTATCGAAAATATCACTATCTTTGCCACCGATTGAGTGCAACCAACCCCTTTGTCGAACAAGAAATAACAGCAACAGAAGCATGAATTTCATCGGACTCGTCACCGCCGTGGCCACCTTTCTCATCATTGGCATCTTCCATCCCCTCGTCATCAAGAGCGAATACCACTTCGGTGTGCGCTGCTGGTGGTGGTTCCTCCTGGCAGGCCTTGCCTTCATCACAGGCTCGCTCTTCGTGACCAACCAGATTGCCAGCACCATCCTGGGTGTCGTCGGCTGCTCGTGCCTTTGGAGCATCCTCGAGGTGTTTCAGCAGCGTAAGCGCGTCCAGCGAGGCTGGTTCCCCATGAATCCCAAAAGGAAGAATGAATATTAGTGTCCAATAGTCCAACACCGTCGATTAAAGGTCCGGCTCATCGTTTAATAGTCCGGCCTACCAATTAATTGTTATTTGTTAATTGTTTTTTGCTAATTGTTTTTTGCTAATTGCTAATTGCTAATTGTTAATTCAAATACTATGACCAAGACCCTCTTTTCGACGCTACTCAGCTTAGCCGTCGCATCCACCACCCTTCTGGCACAGAGCCAGGAGCAGTTATTACTTTCCGGCTGGCGCTTCCAGAACGGAGCCGTGGCAGGAGCCGAAGCCGCCGACTTCAACGACAACGGCTGGCAGCAGGTCACCATCCCGCACGACTGGGCCATCAGCGGTCCCTTCGACAAGGACATCGACAAGCAGGTGGTCCGCATCGAACAGAACGGCGAGAAGGAAGCCACCGAGAAGACGGGCCGTTCGGGCTGCCTGCCCTGGATTGGCGAAGGCTGGTACCGCACGCGTTTCACGATCCCCGCCGGCTATGCCTTTGCCGAACTCGTCTTCGATGGCGCCATGGCCGAACCGCACGTCTATGTCGATGGCAAGGACGTAGGTTATTGGGCCTATGGCTACAATACCTTCAAGCTCGAAATTCCTGCCGAATCAGGCGAACATACGCTTGCCGTGCATCTGCAGAACATCGAGGAGTCGTCTCGCTGGTACCCCGGCGCTGGTCTTTACCGCCCTGTGCGTCTACTCCTCGGGCAGGAAATCGGGCTCAAGACCTGGGGCACTTTTGCCCGCACGACGATGGTCTCCTACATCTCCCCCGACTACCGCACTGCGCGTGAGGCACGCCTGACCGTCAGCTCCGAAGTCCGGGGTGACATCGCCAAGGGACAGAAACTTCGCCTCGGCCACATCCTCAGCAACGAGGCAGGCGAAACCGTTGCCGAACATTGGATGGACGTCAACGACTCAAAAATGGCCACCAACGTCCTCGTGGTCCGGAACCCCAAACTGTGGAGTCCCGAGCAGCCCGCGCTCTATACGCTTACCACCCGTGTGACCGAAGGTGACAAGATCTGGGACGAACAGAGCCAGAAGGTCGGCATCCGTCAGATTGAATACAACGAAGAAGGCTTCAAGCTGAACGGCGAGCTCCGAAAGTTCCGCGGCGTCTGCCTCCATCACGACATGGGTCCCGTGGGCTCAGCCTTCAACAAGTCGGCCTTCCGCCGCCAAGTGGCCCTCTTGAAGGAGATTGGCTGCGACGCCATCCGCACCTCGCACAACATGCCCGCACCCTGGCAGATGGACATCTGCGACGAGATGGGCATGATGGTGATGGCCGAATCGATGGACATGTGGGTCTATCCCAAGTGCAAGAACGGCTACAGCCGCTTCTTCGAGCAGGTCGATGAGACTTCCCCCAATCGCACAGGCGAACCCTGGTGGAAGCGCGACTTCACGAACCTCGTACTGGTTCATCGAAACCATCCTTCGATTGTGATGTGGAGCATCGGCAACGAGATCCCCGAACAGAACAACGCCACAGGCTACCGCTATACCCACCTCCTCCAGCAGGTTATCCACGAACTGGACGGCACACGTCCCTGCACCCAGGGCATGGACCGCGGCGAGGGTCCGATGCACAGCGGCGTCTGGCAGACCACCGACATCCCGGGCTTCAACTACCGCCTGCACGTCTATCAGAAGGGCATCGAGAACTCACCCAAGGGCATCGTGCTGGGTTCGGAGACAGCATCGACCATCTCGAGCCGCGGTATCTATAAGTTCCCAGCCGAGGAGGTACACGGCATCGCCTACGACGACGGACAGATCTCGAGCTACGACCTCGAGTCGTGCATCTGGAGCAACATCCCTGACGACGACTGGATGTGGCAGGACAAGTGCCCGCAGGTAATCGGCGAATTTGTCTGGACAGGCTTCGACTACCTGGGCGAACCCACGCCCTACGACGAGTACTGGCCCTCACGCAGCAGCTACTTCGGCATCTTCGACCTTGCCGGACTTCCCAAGGACCGCGCCTTCCTCTACCGCGTCCACTGGGCACCCGAACAGGAGACGCTCCACCTGCTTCCCCACTGGACCTGGCCGGGACGCGAAGGCGAGGTGACTCCCGTCTTCTGCTACACCAACTATCCCGAGGCCGAACTCTTCGTCAACGGCAAGAGCCAGGGCCGTATCAAGAAGTATGACGTCAGCCTGGAGACCTATCTGAGCCACCGCGTCAGCGAACCGATGCCCTGGGGCGGCTCGTCGATGTTTGCCGACCCCAAGACTCCCTACGGAGAGAATCGTCTGGACCGCTACCGCCTGCGCTGGATGGATGTGAAGTACGAACCCGGCGAACTGAAGGTGGTGGCCTACGATGCACAGGGCAACAAGGCTGCCGAGCAGGTGATTCGCACGGCAGGTCGTCCCCACCACATCGAGCTTAGTCTCGACGCTGCTGCCACCGACACCAAGCTCAGCGTCACCCCAGTCGATGTGGACGGCAACACGCTCGACACACCCCAGCTGGCCTTCGTCACTGCCCGCGTGGTCGATAAGGACGGCAACCTCTGTCCCGATGCCGACGTGCAGCTCAACTTCGCTGTCAACGGCAAGCCGCAGCGCGGCATCAAGGCTGCCAAGGGTGAGTTTGTGGCCCGCTACAACTCGGCCTGCAACGGTGACGCCACCAGCATCGAGACCTTCACCGAACCCACGATGAAGGCCTTCCACGGGGAATGCGTGGTCGTGGTCGAAGCCGGCACACTGCTGGGCGATGCCACCCTCACCGTCTCGGCCCGCGGCCTCAAGCCCGGCAAGATGAACTTCTCGGTGCGATAATAAGTCAACCGACGTGGTCTGGCATCTCTTAGCACTCGCTGTGGCCTGTATCTGGGGCAGCACCTTCGTCGCATCGAAGGTGCTGCTGAATGCCGGATTGAGCCCAGCCGAAATCATGTGCCTGCGCTTCATCCTCGCCTGGTGGCTCATGCTGCCTTTGTCCCTTAGTCGCAACAAGAAGAGGCAGCGCACGACTAAGGATGTGCTTCGCGACGAGCTGCTCTTCGTCATACTCGGCCTCACCGGCGGCTCGCTCTACTTCCTCTCCGAGAACACTGCCGTCAAGCTCACTTCGTCCACATCGACCGTTGCCCTCATCGTCGGCACCACGCCCATCGTCACCGCGTTCATCAACCGTATCGTCCATCGCGACGAACACCTTTCGAACCGATTCCTTTCGGGGTCGATGGTTGCTGTCGTCGGTGTTGCCCTTGTTGTTTTCAATGGTGTCTTCATCCTCGACGACAACCCGCTGGTCGTCCTGCTCTCCTTCGCCGCTGCCGTGAGCTGGGGCTTCTACAGCCTCGTGATCCGCGACGTCGAACGTCGTCATACGTCCATCACCATCACCCGCAAGGTGTTCTTCTGGGGCGTCATCACCATGCTCCCTGCCTGCATCTGGGGCATGTACCACGGCGAAAGCCAGCTTTGCGCACTCGGCCAGGCCGCCGGCACACCGGTCACAGGCTGGTCGCTCCTGCTCCAGCCCACCGTCTTCGGCACCCTCTTCTTCCTGGGACTCATCGCCTCGTTCGGCTGTTTCCTGCTCTGGAACATCGTGCTTCGCCGCATCGGCATCATTGCCTCGAGCAACTACCTCTACTTCAATCCCGTCACCTCACTCATCGCCGCCTATCTGGTGCTCAGCGAGCGCATCACGTGGCTCGCCATCCTCGGCTGTCTCCTGACCATAGCAGGCGTCTATCTCTGTAACCATGGCAGTACCAAGCATTAAATCGCTCATCGTCGATGCACTCATCGGCAAAATCGACATCCTGCGCGTCAAACGCGAATTCCTGCTGAACCGATTCATCCAGATCTACAAGCCCCACAACCTGCGTGGCATCCCGCGCAGCTATGCCGCCTACAGCGAATTCGAGCAGGGACTGATGCGCAATGGTGTCTCCCGCGAAGAACTCGACCGGTGGTGCCAGGAGTGGCAGGAACTGGTGCACAACTGCGAAAAACGAGCCAAGAAGCGCGCCCTCAACGAAGTCAGCATCGAGACGCTGCTCAAGGCCAAGCTTGCCGGCACCGGCATCCGCTATCATCTGCGCAAGCAGCAGTACCGCATTGCTGTCACCTTGACGATGAGCCACAACACGCAGGCCACCTTCTACATCCAGCACACCAAGTTCCGCGAACAGCTCGACAAGGTGCTTCCCGCCCTCCAGCAGCTCAACCAGCTCATGGACGAACTCGGCCAGCCCATCCGCATCCGGGCCCTCGACTACCGGCTCAACTGGTCTGAGTCTGAGTCAGAAAACACCTGAAAACTACATCCTTGCACATTCCTCTGCAAAAAGGGACATCCATCGTTGAACGGATGATTCCCTGCTCTGATTGTATCTATGCTGATCAAAATGAGGGTGGAGTTGTCAGTTTTAGCTAATTTATTGTTAAAAAAATCCATTATCAGATAAATTCAGCGAAATAATTGACTGATTCAAAACTATTTCGTATATTTGTAGCCGAGAAAGGAACCTGATAATTCACTTTTATCATTTTGAGACACGCTATGAAAAAGACAATGATTCTGAGCCTGATCCTCTCAGGCATACTGGCATTCAGTTCGAATGCAGCCGACTTTGGCGGCCGACTCTATGTGGCCGACGATTCCATCCGTCCCGGGGAAACGTCCGTACTCTCCATCCAGCTCGAAAACGACATCGAAATCAGTGGTTTCCAGATCCAGATGATACTGCCCGATGGCATAGCTTACCAAAGCTGGGCCATCAACGAGGATCGTCTGCCTGCCGGTGCCACATCGAGCAACCTGGTATCCATGCAGCGCTTCGATGCTCCCAAATTCATCCTGGCCACTGCGCTGAACTATGGTGCCGGAGCAGCGTTCACGCAGAACAGCGGCGAAATCGCCACCGTGACCATCTATGCATCGCCCGACATGCCTCGGGGAGAGTATAAGGTCGAAGTGTCGGGCATCGACGTGTGCGACACGCAGAGCAACGACTACGACGTTCCGACAACGACCTTCCTCCTCACGGTAGGCGAAACGACGGGCATCGAAACCCTCCACCCGGAGAATGGCGACACCCGGATCTACGACCTGCAGGGCCGACACCAGAGCAAGGTTTCAGCCGGACAGGCTGTCATCGTGAACGGACGAGCCGTCTATCTGAAGTAGCCGGATGACGTGACAACGAGACAACCCGAAACAAGACAATTAAATGCGACTACTATGAAAACCAAGAAAACTATACAACCCCGCTCCTGGATGGCATTCATGGCCATGTTAGCCTGCTGGCTGCTCCCGAGCGGTGCCTGGGCCTCCCAATGGGTCGAAGGCATCTATTACGAACTGGACACTTCGACCAGGACGGCAACTGTGACCTCCAACCCCGACTCATATATTGGAAATATAGTTATTCCCGAAAGCATCTTCCACGAGGGCATCACCTATACCGTGACAAGGATTGGCACCTGCGCCTTCCTCGACTGCAACTGGATGGAAGAGATAGCCATTCCGAGCAGCGTGACCGTGATCGAACCGAGCGCCTTCGAACGTTGTTCGCGCCTGACGACACTGACCGTCGGCAAGGGTGTCACCACCATCGACTACGAAGCCTTCAAGAACTGCAGCGGTCTGACCACGCTCATCTTGCCCGCAAGCCTGAAGACTATCGGGAACGAGTCGTTCGGCGGCTGCACGTCTTTGCACACAATCATAGAGGAGCGGACTACGGCCCCCACGATTGTCAGCACCACGTTCAATGGCGTCAATAAGGATGCCTGCACGCTCTACGTGCCCGAAGGCTGCAAGTCGGTCTATGCAAATGCCGCCTACTGGAAGCTGTTCACCAACATTGTGGATGACGTTCTGGTTTCCGGTCCATGCGGCGACAACCTCACCTATACCATCTATCCCGATATGACACTGGTGATTTCGGGCGAGGGAGAGATGTGGGATAGGTATGATTCCGAGAATCCGATCGCCGGGGATTATTCCCAACAAATCCGGCAGGTGATTGCCGAAGAGGGCGTAACGTCGATCACCGGTGGTGCGTTCCAGGGCTGTTCCAACCTGACTTCGGTAGATATACCCACCAGTATGGAAAGGATCGAAGGAAATGCATTCACCGGTTGCGAAGACTTGCAGCGTATCAACATCACCGACATAGCCGCCTGGTGCAATATCGAGTTAGGCGATGATGGAGGCGACCAGATGATAAGTTATGCCTTCGATTCTACCCCATTGTATTTGAATGGAAAAGAAATCACCAACCTTATCATCCCCGAAGGTGTAACCACAATCTCCCGTTGCGCTTTCCGCAATTGCGGGAATTTATATACAGTGAGAATCCCCGACAGTGTGGAAAGTATCGAGATGGAAGCTTTCGCCGAGAACCGGGACATACGTCTTCTGAGTATAGGCAGGGGGCTGCGCTCTATCGCTATACATGCTTTTACTGGATTAGACCTCTGTAGAATAATTTGTAATGCAACAAATCCTCCCGTGATAGTAATCCCCGCTTTTACTGAAGAAGGCCGATCTGAGCTCTATGTTCCATACGGCAGCAAAGAGGCCTACGAGCAGGCGGCAGATGGAAACTATCATTATTGGAGACGTTTCGGTTCCATCAATGAATTCTTCTGGAGCAATGGGCTCTATTACATGTTCGACCCCGCCGAACAGACAGCATCCATCTTTCTTGCCGAAGCCACCACCGAACCTTTCGAGCTTGTCATTCCTTCTACGGTCGAATACGCAGGAACCGACTATCGGGTAACGACCATTTCCTGCAATGCATTCCAGTTCTGCCCCGGCCTGACGGCTGTGACCATCCCTACCAGCATCAATCGAATCGAAGAGGAAGCATTCACCAGCTGCATCGCCTTGCAGCGCATCAACATCTCCAATCTGGCAGCATGGTGCAGCATTTCGCTTGGAACAATTCATGATTATGTAGCGGGATATGCATTCTCCCATCTTCCCCTGTACTTGAATGGCGAGAAGATCCAGGAGCTGGTCATTCCGGAAGAGGTGACTTCCATCGAAGGCGGTGCTTTTGTCAGGTGCAACGGTCTGACGTCCCTGATTATTCCTCATTGGATTAATATCGATTATTTCGCTTTCGATGAGTGCAATAATCTGGACTTCATGAAAATGGATGGTGGCTATCTCCTTGGAGGTGCATTAGGTGGCGCCCTGAAGACGCTTGTACTCACCACCTCTACCCCTCCATCCATGGCAAGTATGATACCTATTGGTGGCAACCCGGTCGTGTGGGTGCCCTATGGATCTGGGTCGAGATATAAGAACGACACGAATCCCTACGGGCCAGGTCCAAGTTGGCGAGGGTTGGACATTCATGAATACTACCGCACACCCGAGGGCATCTTCTACGGCCTGGAGCCCGAGGGACAGACCTCTAAGGTCATTTCCACCGATTACTTCGACGATACCGATCCGATGGAGGTGGACATTCCTTCCACCATCAAATGCGACAATGTCACCTATACGGTAACGGGCGTTGGTCACAAGGCATTTGAAATAAACCGCAGCGTGACGAAGATCATCCTCCCGAGCACCATCACGTCGGTCGATGACTTCGCCTTCAGCAAGTGTACGAGCCTGACTGACCTATACTGCAACGCCGAGGAGCCCCCCACCGTTTCCGCATCTGCCTTCGGAAACCTGAATGTCAGCGAGGTTGTCCTGCACGTGCCCGCTGGCAGCAAGTCGGCCTACGAAA
>JAEEGG010003076.1_pt1 | contig 42001 bp, 36 predicted proteins | sample 9134161 | NCBI WGS metagenome assembly JAEEGG01 (sample SAMN16246543, study PRJNA631951) | gut metagenome | biome: gut microbiome; feature: rumen; material: CR-attached | host: Bos | place: Iran: Karaj | collected 2018-10 | reverse complement strand
TGGCTGCTACCATTGGCACCGGTAATATCATTGGTGTGGCTACGGCTATTCAGCTTGGAGGGGCAGGTGCTGTATTATGGTGTTGGTTAACTGGTATTTTTGGTATGTCCACAAAATATGCGGAGTCTCTTCTTTCTGTAAAATATCGAGTAAAGACTTCCGATGGTAAAATGCTCGGAGGACCTATGTACACACTTGAAAGAGGGCTTAACATGAAGTGGCTCGGTGTTGTATTTGCTGTTTTTACTGCAATCGCTGCATTTGGTATCGGTAATACCGTACAGGCTAACGCCATCAGCGAGAATGTGGCGGAAATATTTGGATCAACTGACACTCAGACCATTAAATTTATTGTTGGTGTGGTGCTGGCTCTGTTGGTTGGAGTGGTTATCATTGGTGGCGTGAAAAGTATCTCTAAGATGTGTACGGCCATTGTGCCTTTTATGGCACTTTTTTATATTTTAGGTTGTGTGATAATCTTATGTATCAACTATCAATATGTTGGAAAGGCTATTTCATTGATATGTGAAGAGGCTTTTTCCTTCAAAGCTGTAGGTGGAGGCACTGCTGGCACCATCATCATGGTTGCTGCACGTTATGGCATCGCACGTGGACTTTTTTCCAACGAATCGGGTATGGGGTCGGAACCAATTGTGGCCGCTGCCGCTCAAACCCGCAACCCGGTCCGTCAAGCTTTGGTCTCTGCATCTGGAGTCTTTTGGGATACCGTCGTAATTTGTGCACTCACTGGGCTTGTCATCGTTTCCGCGATTGTGGCTAATCCTGGAATTGAAGATGAGCCAGGGCTCCTCACAAAAAAGGTGTTTGAGACAATTCCCTACGTCGGTATGCCACTGCTTTCATTTGGCATTCTCACTTTTGCTTTCTCAACCATCCTTGGATGGAGTTATTACGGAGAACGGGCTATGGAATATCTTGTCGGAAAGAAGAGTATTAAGTACTACAGGGTAGCATGGGTTATTCTGGTTTTTATAGGAAGTATCATGGGCTTAGGGTTGGTCTGGGATCTTGCCGAAATCATGAACGCATTGATGGCACTGCCTAACTTAATTTCGCTTATTTTGCTGTCTGGAATCCTTGCACGCGATACACAACATTTCCTCTGGAATGGAAATCTGGATCAGGAAATCAATCAGGAGGAATTATAGTTTAGAGTTTTCTCTGATGCTGGTCATGACGCTCGGAAGTTATTGTGAATAACGCGTCGCTGCTTGAGTTCAATGCAGTTTCCATGGAGTCTTGGATCACACCAATAATAAAACCTACTGCTACGGCTTGCATCGAGATGTCACCAGGTATTCCGAACATTGAACATGCCATAGGTATAAGTAGAAGCGAACCACCGGCTACTCCAGATGCGCCACAGGCGGCTAACGTGGACAGCAAGCTCAACAATAGCGCACTTGGAATACTGACTTCTATCCCTTGAGTATAGCATACTGATAAGGTCATTACAGTTATTGTAATAGCTGCGCCTTCCATATTTATCGTAGAGCCAAGGGGAATACTCACAGAATAAAATTTGTCGTCAATGCCCATCTCTTTACATAATTGCATGTTGATTGGGATGTTAGCTGCTGATGAACGAGTGAAAAAGGCTGGGACACCGCTTTCTTTAAGACATTTAAAGACAAGTGGATATGGATTCTTGTGTAAAAACAAATACACAATGAACGGATTCACCACTAAAGCAACAAACAGCATACAACCAACTAGCAAACAGACTAGTTTACCGTAAGTGGTGAATATCCCCAAGCCACTCTCTGACACTGAAGAGAACACAAGGCCCAATATACCAAATGGGGCAAATTGTATTATCCATTTTACAGCCAAAGACAAAACGTCGGCAAATTCTGAAATTATCTGTTTGGTTGTTTCACTCCCTAACTTTCTTAAAGCAAAACCAATAATCACAGACCAGAACAGAATGCCTATGTAATTGCCGGAAGAAAGACTAGTGACTGGATTACTGACGATATTACTCAACATGTTCTCAAATATATCATAAAGACCACCGGGGGAACTGCTATCAATTTTATCATTCAATACCATCTCAACATGAAAAAGGTCACTTCCTATCACAGCAGTGACAGCAGAAACACTAGTGCCTAACAGATACAGAATTATGACTGTTCTGAAACGACTACCGATTCCCCTGTTGGCTTTCGACAATGCACTGACTACTAATACAGCAACGAGAATGGGTGCTATTGATTTTAATGCGCCAACAAAGATGACGCCTAATAATGACACGAAGCTGGCTGAAGGTACAAAAATGCCTAACAGGGCACCGGCAATCAAACCAACTAGGATTCGTATAACGAGACTGGTGTGTGACCAGTAAAAAACAAATTTTTTAAAATTATTTGTGATACTCATTTTATTGATTATTTCTTTTATGCAAAATTACTTCTTTTTTATGATTTTTTGTTTCTTATTGTTCATAAATCCAATTTTTTTATATAAATTTGCATTTCAACTAAGAAGAGTAATGATTAAAGAATATTCTACATGCTAATCTATACGTTAATAATTGTCTCCATACTTGTTGCAGGGTATCTTATCATGAGCATTGATAAAATTAATCATATCAATAGGGGAGCGGTGGCTATGTTCTCAGGTGTTATTGTCTGGCTTGTATATATGCTTGAAGGGGCTGGCTTTCTCAACTTGATGCATCCTGATGATTTCGTACAAGGTATGCCAATACATAAGTTTGTGGCTGACAATATTATCATGAAATACGTAGCTGAGGCATGTCAAGTTATTCTTTTTCTTATCGCCACAAACACAATAGTGGAGGTTATGAACAACAATGGAGTGTTCGATCCACTAACAAAATGGCTAAGAATGCGAAGCGGAAAGCGCTTTCTATGGGCTTTATCTATTCTAACCTTTTTGGTTTCTGCCAATGTGGATAATCTCACTACGATGGTTTTGATGATGACCATTATGTGTAAAATTGTTTCTAACCACACGCAAAAGGTCATTTACGCATGTGCTATTCTGGTCGCAGCGAATCTTGGAGGTTCGTTTACTGTAATCGGTGACATGACATCTCTTATGCTTTGGGTTAGAGAGGTCATTACTCCTTCGGCTTTCGCTTTAGGCATTATCCTTCCTGCAGTCACCACTTTATGTCTTTTTAACCTTTTATTATCTACTTTAATAAATGGAAATGTGGAAACCAATTCAACGCTCAACATGTTCAGAGGAGACAACTCCACGTTATCGGCTTGGCAGACTGTCACAATGCTTGTCGTCGGTCTGGTTGGTTTATGGTCAATACCCACTTTCCATAGTCTTACTGGATTCCCGCCGTTTATAGGAGCTCTATGCGTGTTGGCCCTTATCTGGATTCTAGAGTCGGTTTTCCTTTACAGGATAAATGGAAACCTTCTCTTTGTGAAAAGAGATCATCTTAAAAATACAGAATTCATCAGTACGCAAATTATTCTTTATTATCTTGGTATTACACTTGGGGTAGCTGCTTTGAAAGAATGTGGTGCTTTGGATTTCGTGAAAAACTGGCTTGACAATTCTTTTCACAATGTGTATATTTACGGAATAATAACAGGATTCGCTTCATCTGTCATTGATAATGTTCCATTTGTTATGACTGGTATGAATCTTTTTGACATTGATTCTGCATCAGCAGATTTTACCCTTAATGGTAATTATTGGCTTCTGCTTTCTTATTGCAGTGCAATTGGTGGCAGTTTATTATATGTCGGTACATTAGCCGGACATGCTATTATTGATATACTGAATATAAGACTTTCATGGTACCTCAGACATATTTTCTGGAGAATGATTATTTCTTGGATTGTCGGCTTGTTCGTGTTTTGGATCGTAAACTCTTATTTCTCATTCTCTTAATATAACTATTGGATCTTCTCTTACCTTCTCGTCTTTCAAATCGTTAAATTACCCAATAGCGTGAGAAGCATGGAGCGGCGTTTCCATTGGTTTGTTTATAAATGTTGTTGAAAATTATTTATCTCCTCTAATTAAAAAAATCACATAATATGTCAAAAATTAACTGCATAGGTATTTTAACATCCGGTGGAGATTCACCTGGGATGAATGCTGCCATTAGAGCAATTACACGTAGTGCTATCTGTATGGGTTTTAGTGTTAAAGCTATTTATAGGGGATATGACGGATTGATTAATGGTGAAATTAAGGAATTCACGTCTGAAAGTGTCAGTAATATTATATCACGCGGTGGTACAATCCTCAAAAGTGCACGATCTAAAGAATTCACAACACCAGAAGGGCGTAAGAAAGCATTTGAAACCATGCAAAAAGAGAAAATTGATGCTTTAGTTGTGATTGGTGGTAATGGTTCTCTCACAGGGGCTATGCTTTTTGCACAAGAGTACGATGTGCCATGTATTGGGCTACCAGGAACGATAGACAATGATCTTTATGGCACGGATTTAACAATTGGCTACGACACAACGATGAATACAATTGTGGAATGTGTGGATAAAATACGTGATACGGCTAATTCTCATGAAAGAATATTCTTTGTGGAGGTTATGGGGCGTGATGCCGGGTTCCTTGCTCAAAATAGTGCCATTGCAAGTGGAGCGGAGGCTGCTATCATTCCTGAAGACAGCACTGATGCTGACCAGTTAGAGCATTTCATAGGAAGGGGAATCAGAAAAAGTAAAAATTCAAGTATCGTTATCGTTAGTGAAAGTCCTAAATGCGGTGCTTTATTTTATGCCGACAGAGTTAAAAAAGAATATCCTCAGTACGATGTGAGAGTCTCTATTTTGGGTCATCTCCAACGTGGAGGATCACCAACTGCACGAGACCGCATTATTGCATCAAGAATGGGAGCGGGTGCTATCGATGCAATTCTGGACGGACAGCGAAATGTCATGATTGGAATCAAAAACGACAAAATTGTCTATGTTCCTTTCTCTGACGCAATCCGTCCTGATAAACCATTGAATCTTAACCTTATAAAGGTGCTTGATGAATTATCGATTTAACTTCCACATCCTAGACCTTTGATGTCCACTCATAATAGAATAGGCATAGTATTTAGTCTGAAAACAGGACTTAAATCAAAGAAACGTCTCAAGAAAATTCAGCAATATCTTGAGAGTAAAAATGTTTGTTTCGATTTATTAAGGTCTGAGGGAAATGATTCCGTCGAACGGCTGACTTGTATGCTTTGTAATAATGCATACAAGACTATTGTTGTTGTTGGTGGCGATGGATCGGTCAATGACGCTATTAATGGCATCATGAATGCTGATTTTATTCATAAAGATTTTGCTTTCGGCATCATTCCTTCTGGTTCAGTCAATGACTTTGCCCATTTTTGGGATATTCAGATGAATGACTATAAAAAATCGATTGACAGCATCATTCAAAGAAAAATCCGTAAAATTGATTTAGGGGTTTTCAGGTATCATGATGAGTGTAATAATAACATCTGCAGGTTCTTTCTGAATTGTGTTAATATTGGACTTGGAGCTAAACTTATTGAATTATCAAATAGCACGAAATTAATGACTGGCTCTCAGCGCGCATCTAATATCATGACGATGATTGGTCAAGTCTCTCAAAGGAAGTCGTTTGATTTGACTTTCACTACTGATTCTGAGACTTTTCATGAAAAAGTGATGTCTGTATGTATCGGAAATACTACAGGGTTTGGTCAGACGCCTAATGCAGTGCCTTATAATGGGATGCTTGATATGTCTGTTATTACCCGGCCTGAGTGGTGGCAACTATTTGAGGGATTTTGGCTTTTAGAAAAAGGCAAATTCCTTAATTATAAGAATGTGCACCCTTATAGAATCACAAAAGTTGTTTTTTCTAACATTGGTAAAGCAAAGGTCAGTTTAGATGGGAGAATCTTGCAGCATAAAATTAATACACCCTTAACAATTGGAGTTTTACCAGATAAAATCCCTTTAATCATACCATAATATGTAAAAAAAGCGGGTAGAATCATCTATCCGCTTTGTTTTATTAAAATATAAAATGATTATTTCACTTTGTCAACAATTGCTTTAAAGGCTTCCTGATTGTTCATTGCTAAGTTAGCAAGTGTCTTACGGTTGATTTCTATTCCAGCCTTATGCAAAGCACCCATTAATTGGCTGTAGGACATACCCTCAAGACGAGCAGCTGCATTGATACGCTGTATCCATAATGCACGGAACTCGCGCTTTTTTCTACGACGGTCTGCGAATGCGTAGGTGAGACCCTTCTCATAAGCATTTTTCGCAACGGTCCATACATTCTTACGGGCGCCAAATTGTCCCTTGACACGTTTTAAAATCTTTTTTCTTCTTGCACGTGATGCTACGTGATTAACTGATCTTGGCATAATTTGATTTTTTTTGAATGTCAGCGCCACGGCATATTCTTAATCATCGTGAACTTTATGCTGAGCATCCGGTTAAACAATTTTTTTAAAGACAAAATTTTAACGGAGAACCAGAAGGTCAAGTACTTGTTTACGGTTTGCTTTCACAACGATTGTGCTGTGGTCTAAGTTCCTTTTCTGTTTTTTCGTCTTTTTTGTCAGAATGTGACTGTGATAAGCGTGCTGACGCTTAATCTTACCTGTGCCAGTAAGCTTGAAACGCTTTTTGGCAGCTGAACTGGTTTTAACTTTTGGCATTTTTTTTACTTTTTAAATTAATACTTACTGTGGCAACGTATATACCAGGACGTTACGCACACTTCAAAATTTTATTCTTCTATTTCTTTTTCTTCTTTGGGAGCTGAAGACAATACTGTCTCTGAACTGACTTTTATTTCATTAGTCTCAGATTGCGTCCTTTTTTCTGCATCAGTCCGCTGTTGACTTTTCTTTGGCTGACCCGGTTTTCTTGGAGAGAGCATTATGCTCATTCGCTTTCCTTCTAACACAGGCATGTTCTCAACCTTAGCTATATCTTCAAGATCATTCGCAAAACGAAGAAGCAGTACTTCACCTTGTTCTTTAAATACAATCGAACGTCCTTTGAAAAATACGTATGCCTTAACTTTATTGCCATCTTTCAGAAATTCTTGGGCATGCTTCAATTTGAAATTATAATCTGCTTCTGCTGTCTGAGGCCCAAAGCGAATCTCTTTTAATTCCACCTTCACTTGCTTGGCTTTCATTTCTTTTGCCTTCTTTTTCTGCTGATATAAAAATTTTGAATATTCTATCAGCCTGCACACCGGTGGATTTGCATTAGGGGATATCTCAACTAAGTCAACGCCTTTCCCTTCTGCTAAAAGAAGTGCTTCATGAGTATTCATCACTACGGACTCAACTCCTTCGCCTACGATTCTCACCTCTTTTACGTGAATTTGTTCGTTAACACGGTATTGAGGTTGTTTCTTTTTGTCAATTTTCATTAACTGTTTTTTGTCCTTTTCGGTTATGGTTATTACTGTTGGTCTAGATTTTATGAATGATTTTGACGATTTTTACATCATTTTTTACAAAACAAATGCAAAGTTACAAATTTTCTGTCATTTGACGAATTTCTTCGTTAATTTTCTTTACAAATTCATCAATTTTTATGCTTCCTTGGTCGCCAAAGCCACGCTTTCTCACAGAAACAGTGTCATTTGCCATTTCTTTTTCACCAACTACCAGCATATAAGGAATTCGTTTGAGCTCGTTGTCGCGAATCTTTCTACCTATTTTTTCGTTGCGGTCGTCAACTGTTGAACGGACATTGTTTGCATTAAGATAATCATTGACCTTTGAAGCATACTCATTGAATTTTTCCGAGATAGGAAGAACGATTACTTGGTCTGGTGTAAGCCATAATGGGAAATGGCCTGCAGTGTGTTCTATTAACACAGCAACAAAACGCTCCATTGAACCAAATGGTGCTCGGTGAATCATTACAGGGCGATGCTTTTCATTATCAGCACCGGTATATTCCAGCTTAAATCTCTCAGGAAGATTATAATCCACTTGAATCGTACCTAACTGCCAACGCCTGCCTATAGCATCTTTAATCATGAAATCAAGTTTTGGACCATAGAAGGCTGCTTCACCTGTTTCTTTGCGAGCATTCAGGCCTTTTTCCTCACAGGCTTCAATAATCGCACGCTCAGCTTCTTCCCAGACATCATCACTACCGATGTATTTTTCTTTGTCATTAGGGTCTCGTAGAGAAATTTGTGCTTCGAACTCTTTGAAGTCTAATGCCTTGAATATAATGCTGATGATATCCATTACACGCAAAAACTCATCTTTTACTTGGTCTGGACGACAGAATATATGTGCGTCATCTTGGGTAAAAGAACGAACACGGGTTAATCCGTGAAGCTCACCACTCTGCTCATAACGGTAAACAGTACCGAATTCTGCAATTCGAATAGGCAGTTCTTTATATGAACGTGGATGTAAAGCATAGATCTCACAATGATGGGGGCAGTTCATTGGTTTAAGCATATATTCCTCATCTTCTTCTGGAGTGTGTATGGGTTGGAATGAATCCTTACCATAATGGGCATAATGCCCTGATGTGACATATAGGCTTTTACCGCCGATATGAGGGGTGATTACCTCTTGATAACCATATTGCTTCTGTATTTTGCGTAGAAAATCCTGTAGCCTTAAACGAAGAGAGGTTCCCTTTGGAAGCCACATTGGAAGTCCTTTTCCAACACGCTCGGAAAAGAAGAACAAATCCATTTCCTTACCAATTTTACGATGGTCACGCTTTTTGGCCTCCTCCAATTTCTGTAAATATTCATCAAGCAGTTTCTTTTTGGGGAAGGAGATACCATACATTCGGGTCATCATTGGACGTTTTTCATCTCCTCTCCAATAAGCAGCTGCTACAGACAGCACTTTAATGGCTTTTATTGGGGCTGTGCTTACTAAGTGAGGGCCACGACACAAATCAGTGAATGAACCTTGTGTGTATGTTGTGATTGAACCATCTTCAAGCTCTTCAATCAGCTCATTTTTGTAAGTCTGACCTTTTTCTCCGAAAAACTGAAGGGCTTCCGACTTTGTAACATTTTTCCTTACAAGTTGTTCCTTTAGCTGAACCAGTTCTTGCATTTTCTTTTCAATCTTCGGAAAATCTGTATCACTGATTTTTACACCTTCTGGAGGCATTATGTCGTAGTAGAAACCGTTTTCTATGGCCGGGCCTATACCAAACTGTGTGCCCGGATAGAGCTCTTGAATGGCCTCTGCCATTAAATGGGCGGATGTATGCCAAAATGCGTGTTTGCCTTCTTCATCCTCAAACTTGTAGAGTACAAAATCCGAATCCTCATTAATTGGGCGGTTCAGCTCGATAGTTTGACCGTTGACACCACAAGCTACGACTTCCTGTGCTAGGCGGCTGCTTATGCTTTCTGCTATTTGAAGACCAGTTGTTCCATTTTCGTATTCACGAACTGTTTTGTCGGGAAATGTAATTTTTATCATTGCTATGTTTAAATGTTTTTTATCTGGGATAATTTTTTAATCTTGCAAAGTTACAACTAACCATGCAAAAATCAAAATAATTAACCATTTATTTTATATTATTGATTTATTATCTAATCATTATTATTTTTTCGTCATTGGAATTAAGATTGGTGTTTAACTATTATCAATTAATATCCCTGATAATTGTATATGCTGTGTTTATTCCCAATTCACCTGCTTTACTGAAATCGTATTTGGCTGCCTCTTTTTCTTTTTTAAGCAATTTAAGAATACCTCGGTTAAAATATGCCTCTGCAAACAAAGGACGTTCTTCTATGGCAACATCGAGATCTTTTATAGCCATTTCAAAATTGTTTGTATATGCGTAAGCAAAAGCACGGTTATAATAACTTTCAGGAATCTGAGGATTCTGTTGTATTGATTTGCTTAGTGCTGATATTGCACTTATATAATTATGATTGCATAAATGCTCATAACCAGTTTTGAAGGATTCATCTGGTTTATAGGCTTCATTTTGATAATCAGTTAAATTATGTGGAGGTATTAAATCATATTTGGTAAGAATGTCGGTGGGAACATCTGTATTTTTAACTAAAAACATAGACTTTGATATGACAAAATCATCAGCTGCCATAAGGTGGGATATTAATTTGTCTTCTTCATCCTGATCGATATATGTACGGTATTTCTCACAAAGAGGGTTGTTAGGATTGAGTTCAATAGCGAGATTAAAGTCTGTAGCGGCTTCTGAATCCAGTCCGAGCTTTAGTTTGCAGAGGCCACGGTTTAATAAATTTTGTACATGTTTGGGATGGATGTGCAGAGCGCGTGAATACATGGCGATTGCCTCTTCCCATTTTTCTGTTCGGAATAAATAGTTTGATTTTATTGTAAGTGCGGCCAGATTATATGGATCCTGAGTTAATACTTTGTCAATCAGGTTCTCTGAATTTGACAAGTCTCCTATTCCATATTTTGCCCAACTTTTAAGAAGATATCCTTCTGTACTTGCTGGCCATTTTTCAATAATCACATCCGATAAACTGTCTGATGACGAGTAATTTCCCGATTGAAGTTCGCATAATGTCAGATTGTACCATACTTGCGGGTTGTTTGGGTAACATAATGTGGCTACTTTGTAATCTTCAATGGCCTTGGTATATTCACCTAAACGGATTCTGACAGCCCCACGTTGTTCGTAGGCATCATAATAGTAGGGATTTAACCGTATTGTTGCAGTTAAGTCTGATTCACTTCCAATATAGTCACCCAGATTCATCTTGGCTATACCGCGTAGATAATATGCTTTGTGATAATTAGAACGTGATGATATGATATGATTGAAAAAAGTTATGGATGTTGTATAATCATGATGGTCCAATGCTTTCTTGCCTACTTCCATGGTATGAGAAATATCCCATTGACAGAACAAGAAAGATGGATTAGATGAAAAATATACAATAAGAAATATTTTCAATATTCTACCCATCACAATATAATGTCAGCTGAAATGTTTTATGTGTCTAGTTATCATCTGTTTGGACGAACCTTGTAGTGACAGCTGAATTTGCCTTTTGCCATCCCGGTCAACTTGTTTTTCAATAATTGTTTTCTCAATGGAGAGACACGGTCAACAAACATTTTTCCTTCCAAATGATCAAACTCATGTTGAATAACACGGGCAACAAATCCATCTATCCACTCTTCGTGAGGAGTGAGGTTTTCATCAAGGTATTTTATTTTAACTTTAGATGGACGTTTAACTTTCTCATGAATTCCGGGAACTGATAAACAACCCTCTTCCATACTTACTAATTCATCATTGGTTTCCAGAATATGACCATTTATATACGTCTTATAAAAACCTTCATATTCAGGATTGTCGTCGCTGATGCAATCAAGATCTACAACTACAACGCGAATGGGAAGACCAATTTGTGGAGCTGCAAGACCAACTCCTTCTGCATTTTTTAATGTTTCAAACATGTTGTTGATTAGTTCCTGGAGATTTGGGTAGTCTGTATTTATATCTTCAGCTTTCTGACGAAGAACAGACTGACCAAAAATATACATTGGTAATATCATTATTGTTTTTTTGTTAAAAAATAAAATAAATATGTGTAAATTATTGAGATTGCAGTGATGCTATTCGTCTGGACTCCATGTAGTCCTGTAGGATAATGGTTGCACTGATAATATCCACAAGGCCCTTATTTTCACGTCTCTCTTTCTTTTTGGTGCCGCTGTCTATTATTGCTCTTTGAGCTAACACGCTGGTGTATCGTTCATCATAATATTCAACAGAGATGTGGGGATATAGCTTCCTTATGCGATTAACAAAAGGTATTACACGTTTCATGTTTTCTGAATTATCTCCATTGGGCTGTTTGGGCTCACCTACGACAATTGTTTCAACTTCTTCCTTTGAAAGATAATCTTTGAGAAAATCGTATAGAATTGAAGTGCTAACTGTGGTTAATCCGTTGGCAATCAGATGAAGTGGGTCGCTTACAGCTATTCCTGTTCTTTTTTTCCCATAGTCAATGGCCATTATCCTTCCCATAATTTAATTTATTTCAATTACAACATATTCTGAACTTGTGCCTATCCGGAATTTCCCTCCCCATATTCCAAGGCCAGAACTGATATAATACTCTGTCTTGCCTTTTTCATAATATCCATAAGAACATTCATATACGGCATCAGTAACCCAATTTAATGGCCATACTTGTCCATGATGGGTGTGCCCACTTAATTGGAGGTCAATATTTATCAAGGATGCTTCTTCTAAATTGTATGGTTGATGGTCAAGAAGAATTGTGAATTTTGATGAATTATTTTCTTGCATTAGGTCTTTGAGGGATTTCCGATTAGGATTTGTTCGGTCGTCTCTACCTAATATACAAATGTCATCTGTTACAGCTGCACTGTCAACTAATAGTTTTATACCAGACTTATGATAAAAATCGATAGATTTGTTTTTCCCAGCCAAATACTCATGATTTCCTAAACAGGCATATATCGGTATAGGGAAATGCTGAAACTCCTCCCATGCCTGTTCTTCTTCAAGAGGACGTAAATTGCCGTCGATGATGTCTCCTGCTATTAACAAAATGTCAGGATTCTCATTTTCAAGTATATCCAACCATCTGTGTAATTCAGAACGAGGTGTGTGATAACCAATATGGAGGTCAGAAACAAATACTATTTTTTTTGAATCTTTGAACTTATTTGTTTTTATGGAGATTTCTCTTTTTTGTTTATGGTTATATCTTACGTTTCCTATAAATAACAACCCTGCCATCAATAAAAATACTGCCAGGCTTCCGGGAACGCTAGAATGGAGTAGGCGACTCGGTATGAAATGACAAATGCGCCCAATATCAAGCAATAGAAATATAATAATTAGATATAATAATATAATAAGCCAAGAAGTGCTAATTTCGTATATTATACGAGCTATCACCATGTTTATTTTGTCCATGACAGGACTTAGGTAAAGGAACAGGCTCAAAAATGAAATTGAACATAAGGATATGATCAGTGTTTTCCATACATAGGATAAGGGCAATATACACCAAATGTGCCAAAACACATAAGTGTGCCCTGCTATGATGATTAGAAAAAACAAAAAGATAAATCCCATGTTCTTAATGATTGACGATGGCTATTCTACCCATGCGTCACTATATTTGGCTTTTAGTTTATTCTTTGTACTTTCATCTGAACCTGCCACTACGACCCTGTACATTTTATTTGACTCACTGTATCTTATTGTGGCATTATAACCTTGTGATTTTAGTTCATTTACACGGCCGTTGGCATTTTCCTGGGAGCTGAAACTTCCAACTATTACATTATATTTAGGAGAAGCCGATTCGTTTTGTGTGGGGGCATTTGTATTTGTTTTGTTGTTTTTAGAAGATGGTTTTGGCTGTTCTTGTGAGGAAATGTCTTGATTCTGAGGAGCGTTTTCATTCTTTTTTTCCACTTTTGAATCAGGTGAGTCTGTTTCTGATGGAGGAATCTGTGAAGAAGAATTATTGTTCTCGTTTTTACTCACTTCACTTTTGTTGTCAGAACTGTTTTCATTTGAATTTTCTGATTTAATATCTGTTTTGTTCGGATTCTCTTTGTTTTTTTCTTCTTCTAATGACTTTGCTTCAGCTAATTTCCGTTCTTCTTCTTTCTTCTCTTCAAGTTTCTTTTTTTCCTCTTCCTTTTTCTTGGCGTCTTCTTCTTCATTGGTGATAGAAAGTACATCTACTTCATTGCGATTGTCAACATTGCTTACTGTTTTACTCTCTTCTTTCTTTATGGTCATACTGTTTTTTGCAGTATGTTTTTTAGAATTATCAATTGAGAAGAGGGCTTTATAAGCAAAATAACCAAGAAGGCTTAGGATGGCTAAGAAAATAAAAATCTGCATCGCTTTTAATGTTTTATTACTTAAACCATCATCATCTTCTTCATCATTATCGTCTGTATCTGTGTCTGTTATATTTACAGCTCCTTTTATATGGCTCTTGCTTTTCTTGTTTCCTTTGGGTGTGAGGGGAGTTGCAACAGAAAGGTTCTTTTGAAATGTTTTGTCATTGGAATTAGAGCCAGTAATACCATAAAGAAAATCGTTGATTTCATTTATGTCCTGGGGACGACGAAAAATGTTGGGGGTCATCATCCAAAGAACTAACCGTTGCATTTTTTTGCTTACGGAAGTGGGAAAATGATATAGATTTGTTGTTGCTTCATTTACTTCTGCTGCTGCTGGAGGACGCTTACCTGTTAACAGATTATATAATGTTGCCCCAAGAGAATAATAGTCTGTCCATGGACCAATATTATTCTCATCAAGTGCTTGAAGCTCCATCGGATCATGGTTGGTGTCTGCTACAATTGTTGATTCATTATCTACCAGTTTACAATGACCAAATTCCAAGAACATTATATGACCATTGTCGTCAACTATAATATTCGAGGGAGTGATATCAAGATGCCAAAATCCATGACTATGCATGGCATTTAATCCGTCTAGCATTTGGGTGAGATAACTGATTGTTTCAGACTCAGTTAATGCCTTGTTGCGACGCATCATCTTTTTTGACAACAGCTCACCCTCGATGTATTCCATTACATAGTAGGATGTGTTGTTTTCATTGAATAAATCAGTAACTTTGGCGATATGCTCATTATCAAGTTGACGTAATGATCTAGCTTCTTCATTAAATCTATCAATGTATTCATTATATATATCCTTGCATGTGTCATCAACATCTACTGTAGAATTATCAGACGAACGTTTTGATATATTTTGAATAAATAGTTCTTTTATCAAAACATTCTCGCGAAATTTTGTGTCGTTAGCCAAATAGATATTCCCCAAGGCGCGATTAGAAAGTTGCTTTAGAATTTTATATTTTCCATTCAAAACAACACCTTCTGATAGCATTTTTAGATTGTCTGTATTAACTGTTGTAGCCATAATTTTGAAATTTCCTTCAAATTTACAAAAATTTAATGTTAGAACAAAATTTTTAAGGGGTACAAAGCTTTTTATGTTTATTTTAATAGCTTTTTATAGGAGAATAAACACAATGAAAAGAGGAAAATGATTAAGCTTAATTGGCATTTCTCATTTGACTTCATCGCATTTTGGGAATAACCGAAAAAAATGTTCCAATCAGGATTGTGTTGGTATTCGTATTCTTTAATAATAAATATCTTCTTTTTAACAATGATTTATCATACTTCTTTTTTAAAATGTGTCAAAAGTAAATCTATGGGAAGATTGATCTATACTGATAAAAATGTATCTTAATATATAAAAACAGAATGACAAAAGAGTGTCATTTTACCTTTGCCATTCTGTGATTTTGTTTCTTAAAACATCTGTTTTCTTATAAATGATAGCAAAGGGACGTAATAAGAAAACATTAACGAACCACTGGCTTGTTAACTTCCTTTTATTACTTCCCCTTTTTGTTTCCACGTTAACTTCAGAGACTTTAATTAATATTTTATTTCTTTTTAAAATTAAAACCGGTTTTCATTCCGTTATATGTTTTCGACAATGAGGATATCGCATTTATGGTCGTATTTCCTGATGCAGAAGCAATGCCTTGGGCCATGTTTAAAAGAGAGGTCGTTTCAAATGTAAGTTCAAGTGACTGACCTGATACTTTAGCGTATGCAGAAGGTAATGATAAAATACCATTGCTTTTGATGGAGATTTTATTGGTTGATGAGTCAAATTCGTATGTTCCGCTCGATTCTTTTCCTTTTATAGTATAGGTGCAGGACTTATCTGAATTAAAAGTTATTGAAAAAGATCCTTTAGTTATTCCGATTGTCTTGTAATATGTATCAAGCTTTGATTCAATTTGTTTATTTGCTATGCCACTGGCGGCTGTAGCTAAAATATTTCCACTCTCCATTTGTACAGCTGGCTCCTGATATTCCCATGTTCCCAATATTGTGTTTTCGTTTGTTCTATTTGTTACTGCTCCAATGATATTGCCTAATATATCGGTTGCAGAATTGCCGGAGTTGTTGTTGGAAGATAATAATGAATTGGTAGTACCACCACAACCCGTTAATACGAGTGTGACTAGGAATAAAAATGCAAAATGATATTTTTTCATAATTCAACTGTTTTTATGTTGTTTTAAAATGCAAATTTAGTAAAAAAAAATGTTTTACATAGAAAAAAATATGATAATTTATAAAAAATATACTTTTTTTGATTTTTTGATATTTAATTATTAGATTTAAAACAATTTTTAGGATTTTACATAAAAATCATGTAACTTTGCATTTTAATTTGTAATTATTCATTTTTATTCTCTTTTTATGCGATGTTAAAATTCTTGTGTTTCGGAAGTGGGAGTTCTGGCAATTGCTATTATCTTTCTAGCGGACAAGATGCAATAATTATAGATGCAGGAGTGGGTATAAGAGCATTAAAAAAAAACTTTATAAAATATGGTATTAATCATAAAAGAATAAAAGCTATACTGATTACACATGATCATTTAGACCATACTAGGTCAGTTGGTTCTTTAAGCAGATTACTTGATGTTAAAGTTTATTCTTCTGCTCCTGTTTTATCTAAACTTATTATTTCTCCTTTCTCTAAGGTGGATTTAGATCAATGTGTTTCTGTTGTGGAAGAGGTTTCTTTTAATATCGGTGATCTTAATATAACACCTTTCCATATTCCTCATGATTCTGCTGAAAACTATGGCTATTCGATTGTTTGTGATGATTGTCGCTTTACGCTCATGACAGATATGGGGATGCTTACAGATGTAATCAGAAAGTATATAAAAATATCAGATTTTTTAGTGCTTGAAGCTGATTATGATGTTGACAGATTGAATGTTAATCCAAGATATGACAAGAAATTAAAAGATAGAATAAAGAGCGGATATGGTCATCTGTCTAATATCCAAACTGCTGAGATTCTTGCTGACAATTACCATAATAAATTGAAGTCGGTTTGGCTATGCCATTTGAGTGAGGAAAATAATTCACCGGAACTTGCAAAAAACACAGTCAAAGATATACTTTCTGATAAAGGTATAATCGCTGATAAAGATTTTTTGCTAAATGTGCTCAACCGCAAAAAAACTTCAGGACCCTGGCTTATTTCTGCGGATGAGATAATTGAGGATTTGGAATTAACTTTTGATTTTGATTATTAATTAAGTATGAAATATTTTAAAGCGGCATTATTTGATCTGGATGGAACACTTGTTGATACAGAATCTCAGTATTCTGTGTTTTGGAAAAGAATGGGTGAAATTTATCATCCCGAAATTACGGATTTTGACCAAATTATAAAGGGAACTACTCTTGATAGTATATATCAGAATTATTTTCCAGACCTGTTAATCCAAAATAAAATTTCTCCTCTTCTCCACGATTGGGAGATGAATATGGACTATCCTTTTATCAAGGGAGCTGAATCATTTATTGAAGAATTAAAAAACAACGACGTTTTATGTGCTGTCGTAACCAGCTCTAATGAAAATAAAATCAATGCGTTAAGGAACAAAATCAATTATTTTGATGATATGTTCAACTTGATTTTAACTTCAGAGTCATTTCATGAGTCAAAACCAGCACCTGATTGCTATCTGCTTGCTGCTAAGTTGTTGAATTGTAAGATTGAGGAATGTGTGGTTTTTGAGGATGCAATCAACGGATTGAATTCGGGTATGAATGCCAATATGTTTACCGTCGGACTTTCTACAACGAATTCACCTGATGTAATTAGAGATTTATGCAATCTTGTCGTCAATGATTTTTCTTCTATCAATTATAATTTATTAAATAAACTTTTATACCAACACTTTTTTATTTAATTTTTCTTAAACTTTTGAATTATGGCTGGATATTTAGTTGAAGATGCGAGAAAAGTAACAACGCATCGGTTAATTCAAATGAAAAAAGAAGGCAAGAAAATAGCTATGCTTACTGCATATGACTATACCACTGCACAAATTGTTGATGCGGCGGGAATGGATATAATTCTTGTCGGAGATTCTGCTTCAAATGTGATTGCAGGAAACATGACAACATTGCCGATTACTCTCGACCAGATGATTTACCATGCTAAAGCCGTGGTGAGAGCTACAAAAAGGGCACTCGTCGTATGTGATATGCCTTTTGGTACATATCAAGTCCATCCAACCGAAAGTGTTACAAATGCCATAAGAATAATGAAAGAAAGCCACTGTGACGCTTTAAAGCTTGAGGGGGGAGTCGAGATTATCGATACGGTCAGAAAAATTTTGGATGCAGGTATTCCTATCTGTGGACATCTTGGACTGACACCTCAGTCTATTAATAAATTTGGAACATATACCGTTCGTGCAAGAGATGAAGAAGAAGCTAATAAACTAATCAGCGATGCACATGCTCTTGAAGATGCTGGTTGTTTTGCAATCGTGTTGGAGAAAATACCGGCAAAGTTAGCTGAAAAGGTTGCCAATGAACTTACTATTCCTATTATTGGCATTGGAGCAGGACATGCGGTTGACGGGCAAGTGCTCGTCGTTGCCGATATGTTGGGTATGACAAAAGGCTTTACTCCTAAATTTTTAAGAAGATACGCAGATCTGTCAACTATTATGACTGATGCCATCGGACAATATATAGAAGATGTGAAAACGGTTAATTTTCCCAACGATGATGAACAATATTAATGAATTATTGAAAAGGTAAATTGTTACTTGTTCGTTTTTCGCTTTTTTTATGTGGGTGTTCTTACGTATTAACTTGAACATATATCAATTACCTACGTTTAGTCTTTTTAAACATATATCAACTTGAGTTTTTACGATTACTTAATTGTTTTTTGATAACACAAAAAATGTCATATAACTGACATTTTTTGTGTTTTAATTACTTATAAAACCTTAAATCTTATGTTTTTTGATGTTTTCACGATTTTTTTTAGTAATTTTGCATATAATTTTTTTAAAATAAGATGAAAGCTAAAAAGATTCTTTTTATAACCCAGGAAATGATTCCATTTGTTCCTGAATCGGAAAATGCTCTTTTCGGTAAAAATCTCCCCAAATCAATCCAGGATAATGGACATGAAATTAGAACTTTTACTCCTAAATGGGGAATTATCAATGAAAGGAGGAATCAATTACATGAGGTAATTAGATTGTCTGGCATGAATATTATTATTGATGACACAGACCATCCTTTAATTATAAAAGTTGCTTCATTACCTCAGGCAAGAATGCAGATTTACTTTATTGACAATGATGACTATTTTATGAAAAGAATGATGGATAAAGATGAAAATGGAATTCCATACCCAGATAATGGGGAAAGAGCCATCTTTTATGCCAGAGGCGTTTTAGAAACGGTAAAAAAACTTAGATGGACTCCAGATGTCATTCATTGTCATGGTTGGATTAGTGCTATTGTTCCTATTTATATAAAAAAAGCATATAATGATGAACCATCTTATGCCAACTGTAAAATAGTTTATTCTGCAACAGAGCCAGAATTTCAGCTTGATTTTGGAGAACATTTTTTAGACTGTATCAAATTTAAGGATATTGAGTTAGATGATTTAAAGGAAGTGTTTAATGGAAAATACGGATTTCCTGAACTCCAGAAATTAGCAATAAAGTATTCTGATGGTATTATTTTAAATGACAAGAATGTAGATAAAGAGGTCGTTGATTATGCAAGTAGCCTTGCCAAACCAATTTTGGGAGCAGAAGCAAAGGAGGATTTTAAGAACACGTATGCGGAGTTCTATGAAACAGTAATGGATTATAACGATTAAGAATGTTTGTTTTGTAAACAACTATAACCTTATGTTTAAGATTTCCTTTCGTTTTTTTGTATATTGTTTTGCTTTATTGGCATTGAGCTCGTTTTATTCTTGTGATGATAATACGGGTACATTAGGATATGATATTGTCCCATCTACTGATTTAGTGAATAATAATTATAAATTATATAATGTCGAAACGACTTCTTATGAAGTTGGTGACAAAGTTTTGGCCAGATCCAGCATGTCATATTTGGGGAAATTCACAGATCCGGAAACTGGAACAATTATTAACAGCGATTTTCTGGCACAATTTTATTGTCCAGAATCCTTTGCTTTTCCGTCTTTAATTCAAAATCATTATATAACAAGTGTTGACTTAAGATTATATATCAGTGATTTTATTGGTGATTCTCTTGCCACATTTAAATTAAACGTTTATGAACTGGATAAAGTGCTTGATGCAGGTAAAGATTATTATACAAACATAACACCTGCTGATTTTTATGATGAAAATTCACAGCCAATTGCAACAAAATGGTACACTTTATCCGACAGAACAATTACTGATAGTCTAAGATGGGCAAAAGATTACTCTCGAAGCATTCGGATTTCTTTACCACGAGAAGTAGGGCAGGATATTTATGATGCTTATCGTTCAAATCCAAATTATTTTAAAAATACTGATACTTGGTTGAATTCTGGGCTGCCGTGTAGTAAAGGGCTTTATTTCCAATTAGAAAGCGGGGATGGGGCTATGGCTTATATTGATATTGCGCAAATCAATATTAATTTTAAGTATTATGATTCTGAATACAAGCGTGACACCACAGGTGTGGTTCATTTTGCTTGTACTGAGGAAGTTGTACAAGCAACAAGATTCCAAAACTCCAATCTTTCTGTTTTGCTTGACAATAAAGATGCTACCTATATTAAAAGCCCTGCTGGGATTTTCACACAAGCAACATTGCCTATTGACAATATTAATATCACAGATACCATTAATTCTGCAAAACTTGTTTTTACAAGATATAATGATATAGTTGACAGTAAATTTAAACTTTCTATTCCAAAATCATTGCTATTAGTAAGATTAGACGATTATCTTAATGGCTTTTTTGAAAAGTATTCTCTAGCAGATGGAGAATCATCTTATTTAACGACTTTTAATTCTTCTTCCAACACATATGAATTTAGCAATATTGCAAAGCTAATTAATTTGATGAAAGCTGAAAAAAGAAATGGCAAAGCGTCCGACAATTTTAATAAAGTTTTGCTTATACCTGTTGAAGCTACATATGACTCAAATAAGGTGCTGGTGAAATTAGCACATGATTTTTCTATGTCAAGCGCTAAATTAGTTGGAGGGCAGAACACAAATGTTCAATTGGAAATAATTTACAGTAATTATAAACATTAGTATTACCTTGAATATACAAAAAACCGCATTGATTTAATCAATGCGGTTTTTTGTATATAAGAATTATTCATTTGATTGTATCTGTTTCAGAGCTTTAGCCAATTGATCTGGGCATGAAGTGCCTTTGTTTCCGCATGGTATGCCCTCTAGGCTTTTTATGATAGCATCAACATTTTGCCCTTTAACCAAAGTCGATACACCAAATGTGTTGCCAGGGCAACCTCCGATAAAATGTACGTTTATAATTGTATTTGTATTGTCATCTATTTCAATCTCTATCTGTTTTGAGCAAGTACCTTTCGTATTATATATATACTTCATAATTTGAGTTCAAAAAAAAATAATTTATTTCATATTGGTGTAAACATTCTGAACATCATCAAATTCTTCTAATCGCTCAATCATCTTGTCTATTGTCTCTCTTTGCTCGTCTGTCACTTCCTTTAAATCATTTGGAATGTATGTGAATTCTGCGGAGACAATCTCCAATCCTTTTTCCTCTAGAAATTTCTGAATTAATGCGAAAGATTTGGGCTCACCATAAATTGTTATCGTTGTTTCCTCTTTTTCTTCATCATATTCTTCATCGAACTCATCACTAACTCCATAGTCAATTAAATCTAAAACTAGTTCATCCATATCAATGTCATCACTCTTCTTAAAAGTAAATTGAGCAAAGTGATCAAACAGATATGCAAGAGAACCCATTGTGCCCAGTGTACCATTGAATTTGTTAAATACAGAACGTACGTCTGCGACAGTTCTTGTGGTATTATCTGTAAGCGTGTCAACAAAAACTGCAATGCCAAACGGACCATATCCTTCGTATGTCATTGTTTTAAATGACGACTTGTCTTTGCCCATTGCATTTTTTATCGCACGTTCTATGTTATCCTTTGGCATGTTTTCATGCTTGCATGTTGCAATTATGGCACGTAGTCTGGAATTGTTTTCTGGTTCGGGACCACCTTCTGCAACTGCTATTTGGATTTGTTTACCAAGACGAGTAAACGTCTTTGCCATATTGCCCCAACGTTTTAATTTACGGGCTTTTCGGAATTCAAATGCTCTTCCCATTTTATATTATAAATAGTTTATTGTTTAGAATTATAAAATTGTGATTATTTTCCTCTTACCTTAGCATTTAATTGTTTACATATATTTTGCTCTATTTTATTCATTATGGATTCTATCTGCTTGTCATTCAGTGTTTTGTTTTCGTCTTGTAAAATGAAATTCACAGCATAACTCTTTTTCCCATCTTCTAAATTTTCGCTTTCATAAACATCAAAGAGGGTTACTTCTTTCAATAGCTTTCGCTCACAGGCAAATGCAATTGCTTCAATATCAGAAAATTTACATTTTTTATCAACTAATAAAGCTAAGTCACGACTTACTGCCGGATGTTTAGAAATCTCTTTATAGCTGACAATATTCTTTTTGATGAGTTTCATTAACTGTGTCCAGCAGATGTCTGCATAATAAACAGGTGCTTCAATTTCAAGTTTTTTGGTCTGTTTTTTGCTTACAATTCCATATTCGGCAATCACTTTGCCACTACGGCTGCAGATCTGCTGACCTGTTGCCCATATATCGTTTTTCAGGTCATTGAACAATAAGGATGGGATTGCCACACCTAAACGATAGAAAATATTAAGCAAACAGGACTTCAATTCGTACACACTGGTATCTTCTTCAACATGAAGCCAACTTCCTTTCACTCGTTTGCCTGTATTCCACAACCCCAAATGGTAGTCCTCACTGTATGGACTTAGTATCTGACTGGATGTGGATCCAGAAGGGATTAGATGACTGTTATCGCTTTTCTTTTCCGGACAGAAATTATAGCATTTACCAAACTCAAAGAATTTCAAGTCGGAAAGTTGCCGGTTTGTATTGTGAGCGATACTTTCTAATCCACCGAATAGAAGCGTTTTGCGTAGAACACCTAAATCTTGACTGAGAGGGTTCATCAGTCGAACAAGGTTTTCGCTTTGATAGGTTTCGCAATTATCGTAATAGGATGTTTTAGTAAGTGAATTGTTCAGAATCTCATTGAATCCGCAACCCACTAATTGTTCTGATACCAGGTTCTGTAATTTGTTGCTTTTATCCTCATCGCCTTTAACATTCAGTGAAGAGCGTATCTGATTTGGAATCTCAATGTTGTCGTATCCATAAATACGCATCACTTCTTCAACAATGTCGCAAGGGGAAGCTACATCCACTCTGAATGCAGGCACTTCAAGAACAACGTTTATCGAGCTTTCTTCTATAATGTTCATGCCTAGATTTTTGCAGATGGATTTTATCGTATTAGGCTCTATGGGTTTACCAATCAAATCATTACAATATGCATATTCAAAATCTACAATGGAATTCTTAGGCAGATAATCGGTTGTCACGTCCTTAATGTCCATAGAGATTTCACCACCAGCAAGTGCTTTAGTCATCAGAGCGGCTTGTTGAATGGCGTATAGCTGACCGTCAGGATCAATGCCGCGTTCAAAACGGAAAGAGGCATCTGTCTGAAGACCATGACGCCTAGCAGATTTCCTAATCCATGTGGGATGGAAATAAGCAGATTCAAAAAGAACATTGTGAGTAGTCTCATAGGTGCCGGAGCCTTTACCTCCAAACACACCTGCAATACACATTGGCTCTTCTGCATTACAGATAGCAAGGTCGCGGTTGCTCAATTTGTGTTCCTCACCATCAAGCGTGATAAAGGATGTGCCTTCTGGCATAGTCTTTACAACAATTTTTTTACCTTTAATCATGTCGGCATCGAAACAGTGAAGAGGCTGACCGTATGCCATCATAATATAATTGGTAATATCCACAATATTGTTGATAGGACGAAGTCCAATTGTTGTAAGCCTGTCCTTCAGCCATTTAGGAGACTCTTTTACTTCACAGTTTTTAATGGTGACAGCACAATAACGGGAACAGGCTTCGGGCTCTTCAATTATCACGTCATATTCCATATCATGATTGTCAACATGAAATGACTTACAATCTGGTCGGTGAAGAGATGTTTCATAACCGTTCTGGCACAGATATGCATAAAAATCACGTGCTACCCCCCAATGGGAACAGGCATCTGAATGATTAGGGGTAATATCAACTTCAATTAACCAGTCGCTTTCAAGACCGAAATATTGGGCGGCTGACATTCCTACCTTTGTGTCTTCTGGTAGTACCATAATACCATCGTGGCTCGTTCCAATGCCTATCTCATCTTCTGCACAAATCATCCCATTGCTTTCGATACCTCGAAGTTTGGATTTCTTAATCACAAATTCTTTGTCTCCGTCATAGAGTTTTGTGCCAAGTGTGGCAACGACAACTTTTTGACCAGCTGACACGTTGGGGGCACCGCATACAATCTGCTCTACTTTTCCATCTCCCAAATCTACAGTGCAGACATGCATGTGGTCACTATTGGGGTGAGGTTCACAGGTCAGTACCTGACCAATTACAATCCCTGCTAATCCGCCTTTTATTGATTGAACTTCTTCAACACCGCCCACTTCAAGTCCTACACTAGTCAAGGCTGCGGCTACTTCATCTGCGGTCATGTCGAAATCAACATAGTCCTTAAGCCACTTATAACTGATATTCATTGTTTTTTGTTTTTGCTTTTGCTTTTGCTTTGTCTTTTATGTTTTCTATATTTCATGCAAAGTTAGCAAAAATTATCCATTTTTTCCCACTTTTCTATGCTTTTCTTTTATTTGGTGCCATTTTTAGGTATGTATTATGCTTATTCATTTGTCTTCAGTTGTAGAATTGCAGGTTTTAATCCATCTGCTGTTACTTTCAACGTTATTGGACCTGACGAATTGGTTGAGCGGAGGATGACAAGAGCACTACCATCGTATAGCGAACGAGTGTCTGTGACATTCAATTCATCTGAACGGTGGTCTCCACTGCTTACCGCTACGATGCTGGCATTGCCAAAGACTTCAAATTTTAACTTTTTATCACAGTTGTAGTCGCGTCTGCCCTTCTTATCTACCGCATGTACTCTTACATGTTGTAAGTCTAAACCGTCAGATTTCCACGAGTCGTTGTCTGCGATTAGTTCTAATTGAGTGGCTTTGCTGTTGCTTTCCAGTTTATGACGAGCTACTTCCTTACCATTAGATCGTGCTATTGCCTCAAGCTTGCCTGGTTCCCACCTTACGTTTTTCCATGTTATTTTGTTTCGTGATTTTGGATTATTCACATCGTTTTTCTGAATGCCAATTGATTTTCCGTTAAGTAAAAGTTCTACTTCATCTGCATTAGTATAAGTGAGGATGGTGGTTTGGGGATGCTTGTCTGTTTCAGTTGCCAAATTCCAGTTTTCCGTCAATCGGTCACCACCCACTTTTATACCATTCCAGTCGAATGTGTGGGATTTCTGATACACTCCGATATGAACCATAGGATAATCCGAAAAATAACTTTTTATGAAATATGCATTTGGCTTTGGTTCAAGAGATATGTCGAAAACACCTTGAGACCACCCTTTTTCTGGCCATCCGTTACTTTCACCTAGATAGTCAATCATTCCCCAATAGGCTAATCCAACAACCTTGTCCAAGTTCATTTCAAAGAAATTGAGGCCCATCATCGATGTGTTTGCCTCGCTTTGATAGAAAATTAAGTTCGGGAATCGTTTTCCATCTCCAGGGAAATACATATATCTGTAATTATATGCAGCAATATCAGTTTCATGAACTAATGGGGCTGGAAGAGAATCTGTATCTACATTTCTTCCGCGTGGGTGCATTGCCACAGTAATAGGCCTTTCTTTATCGTATCGTCTAAGTAATTGCTTTTGCATTCGGTAAGGTGTTACTCCCCAGTCAGCATACGGCAAATCCCAATATGTCTGAAGCTCATTTCCTAGACTCCACATGATCACACATGGATGATTTCTGTCGCGTTTGATGAATTCAGGAATATTCTTTTGCCAAAGTTCTGTCCAAGGTTTTCGTCCGCCACAATATTTGTCAAGCCATTTGTCATAGAGCTCGTCAACAACTAGAATCCCATGTTTGTCACATAATTTGAGAAGGCTCTCACTGTAAGGATTATGAGAGGTTCTGATGTGATTAAAACCGAAGTCCTTCAACAGAAGAATTCGTTTCTCTATAGCCCGTTCATAAGCTGCTGCACCTAAGGCTCCTAATGTGTGATGATTGGCAATTCCTTTCAGCAGAACTTTCTTTCCATTTAACCTCATTCCATACTCAGGGGAAAAGTCAATTTTGCGTATTCCGAATTGTTCCTTGACAACATCGAATGTACGTTCATTACCATCCAACAGCCGGACTTCTAATGTGTATAAATATGGATTTTCACAGCTCCACAATTTCACATCTTTCAGATGTAATGTGTCTAAGATATATTCATTTTGTTTTTGTTTGGGATAGAACTTCTTGCTAATAATATTATCTGCAACTATTGAACCATTTGAATCAAATATCGTGTATTTGAATTTTATATTGGAAGTTCTTGAGTCCAACTGTGTAAATGTTTCTGCTTGAATCTGGATATCGGCATCTCCTTTATCTTCTTCAATATTTGTGACATTGCATGATATTTGAATAGGGTGGCGAGTGAAATACATTTTGGGGTCTGTGTAAATAAGATGTACGTCCCTGAATAGCCCCCCACCAGTGTACCAACGACTGTTCTCTGGTAAACGGGTGTCAGATCTTACTGCTATTACATTATCTTCACCATATTTTATCCTTTTACTTATGTCGATGTCAAATCCCAAGTATCCATAATCTGTGGAACCAATTAACTCTCCGTTCAAATATACATCTCCAACCAGCATAATGCCTTCTATGTCAAGTATTATTCGTTTGGCTTTTAATGAATCATTTGGCATAAAATGCTTACGGTACCATCCTATGCCCATTTCTTTAAAGCCACGGCTGCTTAGTCGGCTTTTGATATTTGCTCCTTCATCGGCATTACTGCCTTGCTCGTCGGGAGAAGGAGCAATCCATGGCTGTTCTATCTGAAAATCGTGTGGTAAATCCACCTCTTTCCATGTGGTATCATCAATATCCTTTGACGCTCCGTTTTTAATGTCGCCTGCATGGAATTTCCATCCCCAATTAATAAGCTCTGAAAACCTTTGTGCTTTTGTTTGACCTGGGATCAAGAGAATGATAAGAAATAAAATTTTTAGGGGATGCCTTATATAAGCATGAGTGTTACTGATAATCATAATTGTCATTTTTTAAAATTAAAAATCAAAAATAATGTTTTTTTTTCAATTTACAAAATTACTCTTGCTAAAAAGATTAAATCCATTGTGATTATTAAAGAATTGATGTAAAAAGTTTAAAAAATAAAAATATCAAAAAGATTTTATTGTAAATAAAGGATATTTAAGAAAAAATATGTATATTCGCATCTCATTTCATTCAGTAATTTATTTATTATATCTGATAACATGAATTTATCTCCTAATTTCTGCACCAAATGTGGTAATCCCAAAAATCCAGGAGAGAAAGTCTGTCGTTTTTGCGGCGAACCGTTTGGAGACACCAATAATCCGCTTTCCGATGATTGCCAATCTTCTGTGGAAGAAAGCCAAGAGAATCCATTATTCGAGGACAATACATTGGACAACATTCCTTGTGTTGATAAATTTGATCTATCAAATGAAGGTAAACATGATGAAGGCAATTCAGCAGGCTGTGTGTCGTCAAATGATAATACATTTGTGGAAGAGCAGCATAATCATAAAGAATATTGCTCTACAAAAACTCAGGATCAGCCTTGTTTCAAAGTTCCAAAAAAATGGCTTTATATCACAATTATATCCTTATTGGTTTCAGCTCTCATTATAGGTGTTGTGTACTTATTTAAAATGTCAAATTCTCCTTCTAAAATTGTAAGACAAGCATTTGAAGCATTGAAAAATAATGATGTTGACTCTTTTTGCGATTTTATGAATCTTTCTAAAGACACAAAGCCATATTTTAAGGAAATAAGCAAAAAAACTATGAATTTTATTGGTGATGATTTTGATGAGATGGAGATTTTAGACGAGGCTGTTGAAGATAATAAGGCTGTTGTGAAGACGATGCTTGTTTATAAAAATGGTGATAGGAAGCACATGGAACTTCACCTTACTAAAATACAAGATGAATGGAAAATTGAACCCTTGGGCGATTTCGGATTCGGACTTGATTCTTTATTTGAATTCGGAAAACAATTTGGTGTGGGCAATAGTGGCTCTTTAAAAGAAGACATCTTCAATATAATCAACGATTTATTTTAAACAGGATGCGAAATTTCCATTTTTTTATATACGCCATTTCTCTTTTCTTTTTTCTTTTGGCAATCTGTTCTGCTTGTAAAAAATCAAAAGAAGAGATTTTAAAAGATGCAGATCATCTCCATCCTGGTGATGTGGTTTTCAGATTGGGCGATAGTTCCGAAAGTAATGCGATTATGGTGGCAGACTCTGAAGCAGACTATTCACATGTCGGAATTGCTGTTTGTTGTCATGGAAAAATGAAGATCATTCATGCGTGCCCATCCGACCATTTCGAGATAAATGTAAACAATTATATCAGGTTAGATTCACCTGATGCTTTTTTCGATAATAAAGTCTGCTTGCAAGGTGCGGTATATCGGTGTCCGAATTCAGATATTGCCGTAAAGGCAGCAGATGTTGCTAAAGAACTCTATGAGAAAAAGATTCCTTTTGACTTTAATTTTGACATAAATGATACAACTGCAATGTATTGCACTGAATTAATTGACTTTGCTTTTAAAAAAGCAGGTGTTTCATTGACTGATAACAAACTTCATGATGTCGATATTCCTGGAACATTTGTTCCTAATTGTCTATTGATTTCTGATTTACAAAAATCAGACAAATTAGAAATTATTTCTTCATTCAAGTAATTTTTTAATTCTATAAATAAAAATTAATGAAAAAATGTATAAAATGCAATTCTCTCATTGATGACAATGTACTGAGTTGCCCAATATGTGGATTTGACTTTTCTTTATGTGAGAAATGTCCAAAATGTGGTAAAGAATACATTGGTTTTTCTTATTTTTGTTCTTATTGTGGAAATCCATTATATAATAATGCTGTTCAACCCCAAAAGCCTCCTGTTGGTAAACAATCAGAAAAATCTGTTTTTTCTGAAAAAAATAGTATAAATACATTGTCTGATTCATCTATGAATAGTAAGTCAGGCAATAGCGAACAACCCACATTAAATTTTGAAGATTCACTGCCTTTGGATAGTGATGATGGTAATCATAAATCATCAGTGGTTTTGAATGATAATAATGATAGCCTGAATAATTTGCCAACTAACGAATCTGATACGGATAATGATATTATTGTTCTGATTGACGATGAAGCTACGGATACGAATAATAATGATTCTGCAAAAAAAGAATCAGATAAAAAACAATACAATCGCAGGCATGTATCTTTTCCTGTCGGTAAACAGGTTAAAACTATCAATATAAAAAAACTAAATCTTGTGAATGAACCAGAGGATGTGGAAAATGAGGTTGAAGAAAAGAAACATAAAAGACGTTTAAGATGGAAACATTGTTTGCTTTTTCTTTTCTTTTTACTGATAATTGCAGCAGGGATAATCGGATTCCTTTATTATGATAATTTTTTTAACAAAAAAACCGAAGCACGCAATCAAGCCAGAACAGACTCATTGTATAACGTTGAAAAGGAAAAGCAAAAGACAATTAAACGGAATAAGGAAGAAGAAGACTCTATTCTGAAATCGCAGATATCTGCTATACATGAATCTGATAGTTTGGAAGAATTAAGAAAAAGAGAATATAGGCGACAAGATTCATTAAGGGTTGACACCTTTATGAAAAGGGTTATCAATGATGTGTGTCCTGAAAATCAAATTCTTGCAAGACTTCTTGATGGAGAAAATTATATTTATTATTATACAGATCTTTCAAATCCTATTTTTGTATTATATGGATTTGATGGAGTGAAAAAAGAAACATTTACGATTATAGATAATATACAAGCTAAATTAGTGTCGTCATTTGTTACCCCTGACAGAAGAAATTTAATAATTCTATGTAAAGACGATAAACATGAATATGGATTGGCTTATAAATATGATATGTATGAAAGTACTGTGGCTGACTACGAATCTATGGATAAGGAAGGAAATAAATGTTTTGATATAGGTAAAACTGATGACGGTTTTTTTATGAAATTCGGTAAAGGTGATAATAATTCTTTTAAAGTGAAATATACAGCATATTTCGATAAATATGGAAATTTTATTACACAAGAGTAATCAAATAAAAGTGTGCTCATTGTGAGCACACTTTTATTTGATTATTTATTAGAATTTTACTTCTGGAGCCTTTTGGGCTGACTCGTCTGCCTGGAACATCGGTTTTGTTGAGAATCCGAAGATGCCTGCAACTAGATTACCAGGGAATTTCCTAACTTTTACATTATAACTTTGTACCGTTTCATTATATTTATTGCGTACTTCGTTAATACGGTTTTCTGTGCCTTCAAGCTGTGATTGAAGTTCCATGAAATTTTCATTTGCCTTCAAATCTGGATATGCTTCTGCTACAGCCATGAGTTTGTTCAAAGCGCTAGAAAGCTCGCCTTGGGCGGCATTAAGTTTTTGCATGTTTTCTTCTGTGAGATCTTCTACATTAATGTTTATCTGTGTTGCTTTTGCTCTGGCTTCAATCACACCTTCAAGTGTTCCTTTTTCATGCTCTGCATAACCTTTAACCACATTTACTAAGTTCGGGATTAGGTCAGCGCGACGTTGATAAGCTGATTGAACGTTTCCCCATGCTTTTCCTACTTGTTCATCTTCTTTAACCATTCCATTGTAACTAGATATGGCCCATATTGCCAATATAGCCACAACGCCTAATAAAATCATTGTTGACTTTTTCATAATAAAAAAATTTTTAATAGTTAATAATTCTATGTTTTATAATAATATCTGTTGTGTTTTGTGATTTAAAATCTACCACCAGCACCACCTCCGCCAAAGGAACCGCCTCCTAATCCGCCAAAGGAGCCTCCACTGCTTCCACTACTTCCGCCAAATATTGAACCGCCAATTGCGCCTCCAATTGTGCCTCCACTGCTTGGCGTTTCATCAATTACTTTATCTTTATAAACAATTTCGCTACAGTTTTTGCACTTATATGTGGTTTTAATTCTGTATTTATGTCTGGAAATACGTTTTTTTTCTCTTGCGATCATCTGAAGTGCTACTTTCTTGCAGTGGGGACAGGTACGTTCTTTCCGACTAGAATACACACCCATGCCAAGTAGAGATGCCACCCCACCCATAAAAAGCCATCCCATCATGTCACTGTCATCGTCTTTACTTTCATCAGATTGTGAGAGTTCTTCAACATATTCTGGCTTATTTGTAATATAACCATGAAGAGCTTTTACTGTATTGAGCAATGCGTTATTCCAGTCGCTTTGTTTCAGATAAGGAATCATATAATGATTCTCAATTCTTCGACATATGGCATCTGTTACAAACTTTTCCATGCCTTCTCCTGTGCTAATCCAATATGAACGGTCTAATGTGGCAAGAGCAATGACAATGCCTTGACTCTTATTGCCACCTATTTCCAGTTCACGCCCTAAGCCAATTGCAAATTCATAAGGGTCATCACCTTCAAAATGTTCACACACAGCTACTACACCATAAGCTTGTATTGAGTCCAAACTTAAAAGATAGCTGTCTATGGAATCACAATATTCCGGAGATAAAATGGCATCTGGATTAATGACACGGGTGTGGTTTGATTTTACTCTTTCCAGAGGAATATTTTGAGGTGAATATGTTCCAGCATTACAGATAGATGTAATGAATGAAATGAATAGGTATATACACGTTCGTTTCATGTGGTAAATATGTAGGTTAAAATTATTATATACACATCACATGTTCCAAATTTCCCAAGAAGCAATTGCTTGAAGAATAAGCATCTCTAATCCGTTTTTTACTGCTGCTCCTTGTTGCTGACCGCGTTTGAGAAATAATGTGTGCTCTGGATTATAAACGAGATCATACAACAAATTATTGCAACTGAGATGCTCGTAGGGTAGGGCTGGGCACTCATTTTCTTTGGGATACATGCCGACTGGTGTACAATTGACAATTACTTCATATTCTTTAACTGCATTACTGTCAATGTCTTTATATGACACCGTACCAGGACGTGTGTAACGGGAGACGAAAACAGTTTCAAGTCCTTTTTTTTCAAGAACATATTTAACAGATTTAGCTGCTCCACCTGTTCCCAAAATTAATGCTTTTTGATGGTGAGAGTGTAAAAGTGGTGTTATTGATTCTCTAAAGCCAATTATATCAGAATTATAACCTTTTAAGATTACATTAGGTCCATTTCTATAAACACGCACCACATTAACAGCGCCAATTTCACGTGCTTCTCTATTGATCTCATCAAGGTAAGGCATTATTTTCTGTTTATACGGAATGGTCACGTTAAAACCAGCCAGATTAGGATTTGAAGCTATGACATCCATTATGTCATCGATTGAAGGTATGTCAAAATTCAAGTATTTAGCGTCAATATCCTCATTTTCGAATTTGTCGGTAAAGAACTGACTTGAAAAAGAGTGACCTAAAGGATGACCTATTAATCCGTATGTTTTCATAATGTGGAAATTTATCTTGGAAAATAGTAAATTGAGATAGCTAATGATGATTTTTTTTGCCGGAATAGAGCATGCACATTTGGAATGTTAAGCGTTTGCTATATACATCTTTGAAACCTGCTTTTGAAAATATGTCCATCATTTCTTTACCTTGAGGTACAGCATCCATTGTGTCTGGGAGATATGAGTATGCTTTTTTGTCATGAGAAATGGTGTGCCCAATAGTAGGCATCAATATTTTTTTATAACACCAAAACAATTGCCGCATCGGTGGTCTGAGGGGAGAACACAAGTCAATTGCTACTATTATACCGCCTGGCCTTAGGACACGATACATTTCAGAGAGGCAAACATCCAAATCTTCAAAATTCCTTAATGCAAAAGAGGTAATGATAGCATCAAAATGATTGTCATTAAAAGACAAATTTTTACAATCTTCTTGTCTGAAATGAATAATGTCTGAAAGATTGGCACTGGCGACTTTCGTCCTGGCTAATTCCAACATCTTTTCTGAGATGTCAATACCAACAATTTTTTGAGGATTCAATTTCTTATTGGCTAAAATTGCAAAATCGCCTGTACCTGTTGCAACATCTAATATGATTGATGGGTTACATTGTTTTTGTAAATAATCTAAAGCACTTTTTCTCCATTTACGGTCAACTCCAAAAGATAATAAGTGATTTAGCCGGTCGTAAGAATGAGCAATATTGTTAAACATGTTTTCAACCTGATTCTTTTTGGAATCAGTATTTGAATATGGCTTAATATGCTCCTGTGCGTACACGTTTAGTATATTGAGTATTGATTTGTCTATGTTATTTACTTATCTCTTGGAGGCATTTCATCACATTGGTTTTAATGCGGGATACAATGTCAACATCATCGGCTTTCACAAAAGATTCACCAACAATTCTTTCATACAATTCTATATAACGCTCGGATATGGAAGCAACAAACTCGTCGCTCATCTCTGGCATGAGTTGACCAGGCTGATTCATGAAATTATGTTCTATCAGCCACTGACGAACAAATTCTTTAGACAATTGACGCTGAGGCTCCCCTTTTAAAAATCGCTCCACATAACCTTCTGAATAAAAATAACGGCTTGAGTCAGGAGTGTGGACCTCATCTATCAGATAGATTTTTCCGTCACGTTTACCAAATTCATACTTTGTATCCACTAATATCAATCCTTTCTCGGCTGCTATTTTTGTTCCGATTTCAAAAAGTTTGTAGGTGTATTTTTCCAACACTTCGTAATCTTCAGCCGAAACCAAGCCTTGGGAGATTATTTCCTCTTTTGATATGTTTTCGTCATGACCTTCATCTGCTTTTGTGGTAGGGGTGATAATTGGTTTCGGGAACTTTTCGTTTTCACGCATTCCTTCAGGTAGTTCAATTCCACATATAATCCTATTTCCAGCTTTGTATTCACGCCATGCGGAACCTGTCAGGTATCCACGGATAATCATCTCCACGCGAAATCCTTCACATTTTAAACCGACTGTTACCATGGGATCTGGCACTGCTATTTTCCAGTTTGGAACATATTCTGAGGATGCATCCAAAAACTTGGCGGCAATTTGATTAAGAACCTGACCCTTGAAGGGAATTCCTTTCGGAAGGACAACGTCGAAGGCGGAAATACGGTCGGTGGCAACCATCACCATGATGTCATCATTAATATTATATACATCTCTTACTTTTCCGTGATATACGGATTTCAGACCAGGAAATTTGAAATCAGTATGGGTTAATGCGTTCATTTTTATATTAAAGTTTTATATGATTATAATTGTTGTTATATGGATTAATATAATATTTAAATCAGGCTTAAATGATTTGTTTAATCTTTTTCTGTTATGTTTTTACACATTATAACATTTGAACCTTTTTCTTTTTCGTAATTATTATATGCATTTACAATTCGTGTGACTAACTTGTGCCTGACTATGTCTTTTTCATTCATGTATATAAATGAAATGCCCTCAATACCACATAATACTTTCTCGACCTCTTTCAATCCTGAATATATTGGTCTGGGTAAATCAATTTGTGTCATATCGCCGGTAATAATCATTTTTGTGTTATGTCCCATTCGGGTAAGAAACATTTTCATTTGTTGGGGGGTGGTGTTTTGGGCCTCATCTAAAATAACAACCGCATCGTTAAGTGTACGACCGCGCATGAATGCCAATGGAGCAATTTGAATAACATTTTGCTCCATATATTCATGCAACTTTTGTGCAGGAATCATATCTTGTAAGGCATCATATAGAGGCTGAAGATAGGGGTCAATTTTATCTTTCATGTCTCCTGGCAGAAAACCGAGCTTTTCGCCTGCCTCAACTGCTGGTCTGGACAAAATGATTTTTCGGATCTCTTTATTCTTTAATGCTCGAACTGCAAGTGCTATGCTGACATATGTTTTACCACTTCCTGCTGGACCGATAGCAAAAATCATATCTTTATTATGAAAAGCGTCAACAAGCAGTTTCTGATTAGAGCTACGGGCAGTTATGGCTTTACCGTATATACTATAACATATTGCAGTGTCATCATCATTTTGTAATGTGTCGTTACCCTTTACTATATTCAGGATAGCATCTTCATTCAGAGAATTATATTTTGCACAGTGGCTGATCATCATTTTTATATTTTCTTCGAACAAACACATTTCTTCCTCATCACCCAATACTTTCATCTGATTTCCACGAGCTATAATGCGTAATTTGGGATATAATGCTTTTAACATTTGCAGGTGAATGTTGTTCACTCCATAAAATGTGACCAAATCTATATCATCGAGAACTATATGTCGCTCAATCATTGGAGGTAGTAATATTGAAGATAATATCAGTTTCTTATAGATAAAAATTTATACAAAATTAGTCTAAAATAAGCTTATACGCAAATAAATCAAATTAAATTTTTGAAAATTTTGTAATATAAATAAATTTTTGTAACTTTGCAGAGCTATTACGTGTAATAGCATCAAATCATTATTACTAATAGGGGGCATTCCCCATAAATTCATCTAAGTTAAATGGCAACTAAAATTAGATTGCAGCGACACGGTAGAAAGAACTATGCCTTTTATTCAATCGTGATTGCTGATTCTAGAGCACCACGTGATGGTCGCTTTATTGAAAAGATTGGTACTTACAACCCGAACACCAATCCATCAACAGTTGATTTGAAATTTGAACGTGCACTTTACTGGGTTGAAGTTGGTGCACAGCCTACTGACACAGTTCGTAACATCCTGTCAAAAGAGGGTGTTTATATGATGAAACATTTGAAGACTGGTGTTAAGAAAGGGGCATTTGACGAAGCTGCAGCTGAAATTAAATTTAAAGCTTGGAAAGCAGAGAAAGAGAATAAGTTGAAAGCCTTCGTCGCAAAGAATGAAGCTGATAAAAAAGCTGCTGATGCGGCTCGTTTAGCAGCAGAAAAAAAAGTGAATGAGGAAATCGCAAAGAAAGTAGCAGAAAAAAAAGCTGCAGCAAAGGCAGCTGAAGCTGATGCTGAAGCTGTGGCTACCCCTTCAGAAGAGATTCCTGCAGAAGCCTAATCATTCGTATTTAATAAGTTTTAACGACTTTACAACAAAAGGTGCAGACATTCTGCACCTTTTGTTACTATGATATCTTTTTTTGTCTGATATTTGTCTACCTTTGATTACCTTTTTCAGTTAATACATATTGATAACATCCAGCATCTGTTTTCTCCGATGGGCGTTCGATGCCATTAAGATCTTTCGGACAGTATGTGTTGTATTTGCTGTTTCCTATCCCTATAGCTTTTGACTGAGCAGACAAATTAAAGTCATATATAAAATTATCATCATCTATCAATTTGAAATTCTTTTTGCCCCATACTATTTCATCGGAGTAACTACCATCTGTGTTTTTTGGCCAGTTTCGTGTGTCACCAGTTTCATTAATAGATGTTTCAAACATATTTTTGATATTATCAGGCTCACTTCCATTCATTTTAATATTTACTAAACAATTATTGAACATCACATTAAAAGCTGCATCATTATTCTCAATTCTATTACCTACAATTTCATCAGTACTTCTACCAGTAATTAAACAATTATAAAAGTAAGCCTGCTCTATCGGATATATAGTATCGTTTTCCACATTAGTGAAATATAACGCCGATTCAAAATCACCACTCCAAGGATAGAATTGGGCGATTGTCGTATGTACAAAATTGTACGATCCACCGATAAGACTGACACAATTCTTACCAGCATTACTGATTTGACTGTTTAATACTTGTCCTAAACAATAGTACGATTTTAAGCCATCACCAGAAATATTGTGAATAATAGAGTTTTGAATATAAAATTTATAATCATCTGCTGTAGATAAAGGGCAATAAATACCATAATTCCCGCCATGAATGTCCACATAATCAAATAAATTATTTTTACTTTCAGGGTAAAGTATAATGCCTTCCCATTGTGCATCCATTCTGTCGTATGGTAAATAACTGAAAATTCGGTCTGTTCGGTCGCTTCGGAAAGTGATTCTTTTTTCTAAAGTACCATTACAAACCATCTGACCATAAACACCCAGATAGGCTCCTTTGTGAAAACATATAGTTGCTCCCTCTGGTATTGTCAATGTGGAATTATTCTTTACAATCAGACTGTCATAAATAATATATGGTTTTTCATTGCTAAGTGTTGTGTCTTTTTCCACAACAGGAGCATGTAAAATTACTGCTTCTTGGCCGTAAGCCTCAAGCACAATTTTTTGGGTAATACCACTTTCTAAATAAAAAACCAACTCGTCCTTCAAATATACAGGCTCATTGGAATTTTGATTTGGAAGAGTTACTTCGGCAAATACAAACAGACTATCTTTTTTCAACAGTTCAATATCATTTAATACCGGTCCAGAGTGACCATCCACGTTAATTCTGAAACCGCTGTCTTCTCCATTGGCAAGCTGAACAGAAGTTATACGGATTCCCTTGTCATTTTTATTATACACCTTAAAGCGTTTTGTTGAGGAGCCTATAGTGGTAAACACTGTGTCGAAACTCACTGTGTCGTATTCAAACGTTAATCGGTCGTCATTATTTGTTGAGAATTCGTCATTATCACTACATGAACTTGTTACACAGACAACAAATAAAGATAAAAATATGGGATAAAAGAACTTTGAATACTTTTCCATGTCATTGTTATTACATTAATACAATATATTAAACGATTTATATATCATCTTATTGTGTTTAGTATAAACATGTATAATATTGTATATTATATAATGTGTTGATGATACTTCATTTATAATACTACACATTCGTTTCCATTGATTTGAAAATGGACATCATCATTATTTAATGATATTCCATAAACTCGGTTTGAATCATCATGATATTGAGGTCTCGGATCTTGTTGAAGTATCTGTTGAATCAATCTTTGTTGTTCTGTATTATAACGTAGAAGGGCTTCTTTGGTAAATAATACTTTGAGCAATTTCCATTCTTCTTTATCAACAAAACCATTACGGATATTGGTATGTGAATCAGTAAACTCAATATACGGTTTTATATCATATATTGGAGTACCATCCAATAAATCCGCTCCTTCCACATTAATGGTTATACCTTTGTCTTGACTGTAATCAAATGAGTGAATCCGGACTGAAGAGAGACCTATTGGATTGGGACGATAAGGAGAGCGTGTGGCAAATACGCCCACTCGCTTGTTGCCACCGAGACGAGGAGGGCGGACGGTCGTGCCAACGGATTGATGCCGATTTGCAGAAAACCCCCATATTATCCATAAGAAATCAAATGAATCCAATCCCCTTGTAAACTCTTCGTTTCTATAGTCTGGTTCAAAAACAATCTGTCCTGCCAAATCAGGAATTATACCGCTTTGACGTGGAATACCGAACTTGGATTTGAACATAGAATGGAAAATGGCAATAGTTGTGAGATTCATCGGTCTGAGTATTATTCAGTTTCAGTTAATTTGATATGATAACACAATCCCGGTGAATGATAAACACTCACCGGGATATTTAAAAGAACTTAGTAAAGTCAATGTCTTTTAATATCGGAATATTTTAGAGCATTGTTTTCACTTGATTATACACATTTTCAGCAGTGTAACCAAGCTTTTCGTCAAGCACTTTATAAGGAGCAGAAAAACCAAAAGATTCAAGCCCCCAGATTTTGCCTTCTGACTCAGGAACCAACCCAAGAAGATTCACAGGAAGACCAGCTGTCATACCAAATTTCTTAATTCCTGCTGGAAGAACAGACTGCTGATACTCTTTACTTTGGCTGCGGAATAACCCCTCGGAAGGAACGCTGACAACACGGATTTTAACACCTTCTTTACGAAGAAGTTCTGCACCGGCTATCAATGTGCTCACCTCAGATCCAGTGGCAACAAAGATGATGTCGGGATTTTCGTCGGAACCAGCAACTATATATCCACCCTTTGCTGCTAAACTATAATCATTACCTTCTGGCAGATTCTGAATGTTTTGACGAGAAAGAATTAATGCTGTTGGAGTAGCTACATTCTCCATGGCTAGTTTCCATGCTTCTGTTGTCTCCTTTGCATCAGCAGGACGAAGAACAAGCATTGATGGTTTCCCACTATGGTTCTTCAGTTTCTCCATCAGACGAATCTGTGCCTCCTGCTCAACTGGTTCATGGGTAGGTCCATCCTCACCAACACGGAATGCATCATGAGTCCAAATGAACTTTACTGGCAATTCCATTAGTGCTGCCATACGAACTGCAGGCTTCATATAGTCTGAGAAAACAAAGAAAGTGCCACAAGCGGGAATGACACCGCCATGAAGCGCCATACCTATGCAACAGCAAGCCATTGTCAACTCGGCGACTCCTGCCTGGAAGAATGCACCAGTGAAATCGTTTGCACTGAAAGCATGGGTTTTCTTCAGGAAACCGTCGGTCTTGTCTGAATTAGAAAGGTCGGCTGAAGCACATATCATATTAGGAACTTGTTCTGCTAATATACTTAAGCATGCGGCAGATGCTGAACGTGTGGCATCATTGTCCTTTTGAACACATTTGCTCCAGTCAATTTCAGGAGCCTTGCCACTGAACCACTGAGCCTGTTGTGCAGCTTTCTCCGGATTTGCTGTCGCCCATGCCTCTTCTTCTGCATAACGTTCAGCACAAATGCTTTCCAACTCTTTTGCACGGTTAGCATATAGTTCCTTAACTTCAGGGAAGATCTGGAACGGATTTTCCGGGTCACCACCAAGGTTCTTTATAGTGTTGATGTATGCATCACCGCCAAGGGGAGCACCATGGGTTTTACAGTTTGCCTCGTATGAAGTACCATCTGCCTTAATAGCGCCTTTGCCCATGATACATTTACCGATAATCAGAGTGGGTTTTCCTTTCACTTGTTTTGCTTGATCAAGAGCTGAGCGAATCTGAGCGGCATCATTACCTACAATTTCGATTACTTCCCATCCGAAAGCACGGTATTTCGCTGCGGTGTCTTCATTCATCACTTCCTTGGTCTCGGTGGAGAGCTGAATGTCGTTCGAATCATAAAACATGATAAGGTTGTCGAGTCCCAGAATAGAGGCAATACGAGCACCTCCTTGTGAAATTTCCTCTTGAACACCACCATCTGAAATGTACGCATAAATGGTTTCTTTCTCGAATGTGGGGTTTCCCGTGTGAGCAGCTAGGAATTTAGCAGCAATTGCGGCACCAATAGCGTATGCATGACCTTGTCCAAGAGGTCCGGATGTGTTTTCAATTCCTCGTGCTATTTCAAATTCCGGATGGCCGGTTGTGGGAGAACCCCACTGACGGAGATTAGCCAACTCATCAAGAGTGAAATATCCGGCAAGGCATAGTTGTGAATAAAGCATGGGAGCCATGTGCCCAGGATCAAGGAAGAAGCGGTCGCGTCCAACCCATCCAGGATTTTTAGGATCATATTGCAGATACTCTGAATATACAACATTTATGTAATCAGCACCTCCCATAGCTCCGCCAGGATGTCCCGATTTTGCTTTTTCTACAGCACTGGCTGCTAATATACGAATATTATCAGCTGCTTTGTTTAATACTTTAATGTCATTCATCTTTTTAATCTTGCTTTTTGTATTTTACAGCTGCTTCTTCAATCGGGAGTGCAGCTTTATAGTTCTCAATATATTTGTTGAATCCATTAACGTCATCAGGATCGGGGACTACCTCTGTACCCGTATTACCAGCAAAGACTACTTGATCGAGATAATCGGCAAGTGATAGTTTCTTATCATTATTTACAACGTATGCTGCAAGCAGTGCAATACCCCATGCTCCACCTTCTCCTGCAGTTTCAATCACTGAAATAGGGGTGTTAAGGGCGGCTGCAAGCATCCTTTGACCAACTACCGGTGTAGTAAAATATCCACCATGCCCCATGATACGGTCAACCTCTACATGTTCTTCATTGAAAAGTATATCGTTGCCTAATTTTAACACACCGATGGCGCCATAAAGGTGAGCACGCATAAAATTAGCCAAATTGAACTTGTCGTTTGCACTGCGTACGAACAATGGGCGACCATCCATCAGGCCAGTTACGGGCTCACCTGATATATAGTTGTAAGAAATTACACCGCCACAATCAGCATCTCCTTTCAGAGCTGCATTAAAGAGGTTTGAGTAGAGTGAGAATGTGTCGAGTTCAACACCAAGCAGCGCAGTATATTCCTTGAAAATTTTCACCCATGCGTTAATGTCGGATGTACAGTTATTGCAATGAACCATAGCCACAAGAGACCCATCAGGTGTGGTCACCATATCCAACATTTCGTATGGTTTAGACAACTCCTTCTCTAACACTATCATTGAAAAAGATGAAGTACCGGCACTCACATTTCCAGTACGCTGACGAACGGCGTTTGTTGCAACCATGCCTGTTCCTGCATCACCCTCTGGTGGACATACAGGTATGCCTGGTTTCAAATGTCCTGATACATCTAGTTTTAATGCTCCTTCTGGTGTGAGGAATCCTGCATTTTCACCTGCATTAAGTGATTTTGGAAGGATATCGAGAAGTTTCCAGCTGAAGCCTTTTGGCTCAATGAGCTTATC
>JAEEGG010003072.1_pt1 | contig 42013 bp, 40 predicted proteins | sample 9134161 | NCBI WGS metagenome assembly JAEEGG01 (sample SAMN16246543, study PRJNA631951) | gut metagenome | biome: gut microbiome; feature: rumen; material: CR-attached | host: Bos | place: Iran: Karaj | collected 2018-10 | reverse complement strand
GAAAACGTTCTTTTCTTCTTTGAATAAGTTTCTTAAAGAAAAATGATATTGAGGTTTGAATGATAAAATATTAGAAAAAAATACTTTCTTAACTTCTGCTTGAACTTATCATGGAGTTTGAGAACTTTTAAGAAAGTTTGCTGAACTTCTTCAAAAAACTGAAGATAATTGATATTATCCTGAAATTATTAACGAAAATGTTATTGATGAAGAGGATGAAGAAGAACAAATGATGATTACTGAGATTACTGAAGAAGAGAAGCCTCATTTGATTGAAGAGGGATATGTTGAAGAACTTGAGTCTAGATTTGCGAAAATATGGTATGTTCAAAATCCTGAAATTTGTAAGTTAACGTTTACTATCCCTTGGTGAAATGATCAGGCAGAGCAATATTATTGGAATCAAATGCAATCTAAATGATTCTTAGAAATCTATAATGATGAATGAATTATGAAGTGAGATATCCTAAGGATAAAAAGTTATTACGAATGATTAGATGATAAATATGTTCTTTATTAATACTTAAGAATGTTTGTAATATTATCAGTTTCTGATTCAGATAAACATTTTTCTTGAGCGATTCAAGAATATGAAAAGAGATTATCTAAAGAAGTTAAGATTGAAAATTTAAAGCCTTTTAGATGAGATAATCAATCTTTTGTTATAGGAAAAGAAACAGAAAATATTATTTCAACGATTAGAAAAAAATACAGTAATTATCAGAAGATTCTTCTAATAAAAGAATGAAAATCGTATGATACTATCGAGTTTTCTAATATGATAAAAGGGAAGAATTTTATTTTTATTATTTGATGACCATATTGAGTTAATGAAAAAGTTTTAAAGGAGACATTCCCTGATTTAAGAGAGTTTTCATTCGGTGCTATAACTCTTCCTCATTGATTAGCGAAGTTGACGTTAATTGAACAATTATATAGAGCAACAACAATTCGAAATTGAAAAAAATACCATTATTAATGGTATTTTTTATTATGCTTCGATTAATTTTTCTATTTGTTTGAATATTTCATCTATTGGTTGCATTCAATTAATTTTAACAAGATGTCATAGGTTTTCTACATATTCAAGTGCTGGAATTGTCTCTTTTTTGAATTCTTCAATTCTTGTTTTTATAGCATTGATATCTGCATCATCTGTACGGACATAAAGTTCTCCTCAACATTTTTTACAAGTAGTTATTTCTCATTCCATTAATGTAGAGTGAATAGCTCAACATTCTTTACACATTTTACGATGTTCTAATCTTTTATAAACTTCTTCTTCTGGAATTTCTAAGAGAACGATTATAGGATCTCTTCACTTATCTAATAATGCGTGAAGAATACCTTTTGTTTGTCCTATTTTTCTAAGATTTCAGTCTCATAGAATTGTTTTATTTTCTACTGTCTCTAGAAAGAGTTTAAAGAGACCAGTAATGATATTATCAGATACTAAACGTCATGAGTTAACTGTATCTTTTAAGTAATCTCAGATAGCATTATCATTACTCATAAGGGCTCTTAGGATGTTACCTGTTTCAAAATATGCTATTTTGTCTCTATATTTTTCTAATAATTTTTGTGCTTGTGTTCATTTTCCACATCATTGTATACCTGCTAATATGATGTCTTTCATTTTATTTTTGTTATTTATTAAATCATTAATCTCCATTATAGTCTCATTGTGTTGAATCAAGAAGAGGATTATACATTGAGAAGAGTAGTGAAATCACTTCCTTTGTATTTAATAATTCTGTTCTAACTCATAGACTTCATAATCCTTCTTGAACAAGACTAACTCTTGTATTTAGCATTTTTTGTCATTTTACAAAAGTTCTATATCTTGAGATTATACTTTCAACATCGTCTTTACTATTTAGAGTATCCATGAATTTGCTCCATCGTGGTTTCTTTACTTGGTCTGAATCTGTATCATTGTCGTAATAAGGAATTACAACGTAAAATTCTTTAACATAAATAAGACCTTGTTTCATATTAATATTTTCAAGAAATTCTTCATAGTCTTTTCCTTGCTCTTTTAATGCTCCTGGATCTAGTTTTTCAACGTTGTTCTTTACATAATTTAAGTATTCTCTAAGATCAAGATAAGTATTGCGAACTAGAAATTGTAGAGGGAATTCTAGTCAGTTTAAGAATCTTTTATATTGTTCTAATGTTGATTGTATTTCATCGAAGTTTTTTAGGTCTAGATTAATTCATTCTGCTTTTAAAATTGCTCTAATTCCTCAATCTTTTAGAATGAGGTATCAATCTTTAATTTCAGAAATAGGAAGCATATTTTCTGTGTTAAACTGAGCTTCTTGTTTTCATTTTTGTATATTATCGTTTTCTGGATTTTTAAAGAGCATTTTTATGCTATAGAATTAAATATTTGTAGTAAAGTTAATGTTGAATTTGGTTCTTTAGCTATGTCGTCATATAACCAGAAGATTAATGATACAATTAATCGTGATAATCACATTACAACAATAGCGATTGCAATTCATTTCATGTAAGATTTGGCTTTATCAATCTGTTTTTCATTTCCAACTACAACACAGTAGAAACTATACATTAATAAACATAATGCAACGAATGCTACAAATCATAGTGCGTAGTTTAATAGATATATTGTATATGCTAGTGCTTTTTTAGGGCCACTATATCTTTCTTCGTTGTCTAGATTAAAAATTTTTAGGGCTCTATTAAGTAAACTATTCTCTGGATCAACGGAGTTGTTTTTTATTGTCAATCAGAAGTCTGTATCCATATTATCTTTACCACCTTTATTTCATATTCGATTATCGAATACTTTATCATTAGCATAATAAAAATCTTCTTCTCATAGTGCAATAAAGTTATTACCTAGTCATATTAAGCATAATGCTATTATATAGATGGATAAGATGAGTTTTTTAATATTTTTCATTTATTTATTTTAATCTAGTTAAAATTATTTTGTTATAATATCTACAAATCGGAAAGCAAGGCTTACAAATAACCAACTTATTCATATTCAAATAATACCAATTGAAACTTTTTTTAATGCTGTTTTTCATGATTTATATTTCGCATCATCTCAAGCTGCTGTTACCATTTGGAATCATCCAAATATTACAACAATAAGAGCTACAAATGCAAGAATTCAAAGTACCCGATTAATGAGTCTATGAATCATATCTAATGTTTTATTCTCAGCTTCTTCTTGTGATAGTATTGTTGTATTTGTGTTCGAAATGTTTGTTATCTTGTGTCCTTCACTTTGTACAGCAGTATGAGTTCATTTCATCATTGCATGATCCTCAGGAGGTACAACGATATCAGAGTTATCTTCTGTTAGAATTTTTATTCATATTTCTTTTCAAATTGGTTTTAGAGCAAAACAGTTTCCACACATGGAAATTATTAAGCTTAATGTCATGACTAATATGTATTTTTTTAACATAATCGATTTCAAGATATAAATATTCATTAATAATTATACTTGAAACAGGAAAAAAAGCAAATTTTCAGGGATTGAAAAACTAAAAAAACTCCTTTAAAGGAGTCTTTTGTTTGTTATTTAGAAATGTAGTAAGTACCTAGTGTTGGAACGGCTATTATCCAGAAAAATATATTTTCACTAGCTTTTAGTGCATTATATTTTTGAGAATCTTTTAGGAGTTGACTTTCTTTCTCTTGAGAAATGATTTTATTCCCTAGTAATGATTCAACTTTGTGAATATTGTCTAATATGAGGAATGTACTTTTAATATAATCACATTCTCATTTAGTAAAAATACTTTTCATAAGTGCTATATTTGGATTTCATCATAGCTTTCTGATATCAATATTCATATCATGTTGAGCTTTAGCAAGAAGATATATCATTTCATCAACATCTTTTACTATTTCTTGTTCTTTTGCTAATCTCTTTTTTCTTAGTTTTCTGTGGATTGGGACAATAACAAAGAAAATAATTAAGTATATGATAATAGCCCAAAGAATAATATTTGATCGTAATTCTGATGTCCCTAGGAAATATTGCATTTTATTTATAATCCATAGGTATCAGTCAGAGATTTTTTCTAATATTGAATTCATGTCAATAAATTAATAAATAAGACTACTCGGCTCAAACACGAATATAATTTTTTTATCTTTTTCTGCAAGTGGAAGTATATTCCTCCAAAAGATAGGAATTTTTTCATTGATGGCTCGTTTTGTTAATAATTTATTTTTATAATGATCTCATGATTTTGGAAATCTAATGGTTGATCATACTAATTCTTCTGGTACATCAATTTTATATTTTCAAAAGCATTGAATTCAGCTATTTTTGATTTGTTTTTCTAATTTTAATTCTTTTTCCCAAAAAGGTTTGATAGATTCGATGAAATAAGTCTGTGAGTGAGAATTAAATACTGTTCGTGTTCAAATTTTTTGAAATCATTCTCAATCATGTTTTAGTCGTGTTAATAGTTGGTTAATTTCTCATTTTTTAATTTGAATTCATAATTTTCTAAGTGTTGATATAATTGATTCTATATTAATCATGTTTTTTGTAATAGCTCGTTTATATGCATTTTTTGCATTTCGATATGGGCATAGAGGAATTGGCAATAGATAATTTTGGTTTTGATTATTATTTAATGCATTATAGATTGTATTCCAACTTTGAAAAAAAGAGTTTTGTTTTCCTAATTTTGATAGAGGAATAATGAAATCATGTCTTAATTTGTTTCTTAGGCTTGTAGCTGTATCAAAGTTTGTTTTATCTTCAAAAAATTTTATGTTGTTCTTTGTACAAAATTTTTCTATTTCAGATTTCGGGATTGAGAGTAGGGGTCTAATAACGAAAATATCCTCCTCTAATAGAGGATGTTTGCTAAGAAATTCCATGTTTAAAAATCATTTTAATCCACATCAACGAATGGTATTCATCAATGTTGTTTCTATTTTATCTGTTAGGTTGTGTCATAGGAAGATGTACTTAATTTTGTTGGTTTTACAGTAGTTGTTAAACTCGTTATATCTTCGTTTTCTTAGAATCTCTTCCTTTTCTTTTTTTGTGTTTTCTCTAATAAATAGTTTGAAATTATAATCTTTAAAAAATTCTTTAAGATACATCGCTTCTACTTCACTTTCTTTTCTAATTTTGTGGTTACAGTGAAAAAAATAAATGTTGTTAGTATTTAATTTTTTATCTTTTCGGTAGCTTAAGATTAAATAAGAAAGGAAAATACTATCACTTCATCACGATACAGCAATTGCAACTTTTTCTCAGTTTAGTTTATCAAAAATTTTTTCAAGAAGATTATAAGATTCTTGAAAATTTGTTTTTATTTCTTTTAATTCTTGAAAATTTTGTTGCATAATTTTTCTCTGTTAAATGTTGGCATTATAGTAAAAAAAGAAGAAATTGTAAAGTCAATTTTTATTGTTTCTCTTGATTTCATTTTTGGGGTTCTTATCTTATCCTATCGGATTTTATTTATATGAAGTGTATTTTTATGTTGGAGGAAATTAGAAAGTGTTTAGAAGAAGCTCACTCTTTAGCTTTATTTGGTCATGAGAATATTGATTGAGATGCTTTGGGGTCAATATTATGATTTTGAGCATTGTTAGAAAAACAAAGTAAGGAGGTGTCTTATTTTACACCAAATAAACCAGGACATGTGTATGATTTTTTGAATTTATGAGATAAAATTAGAACTGAATTTGATTATTGAAAATATGATGTTTTAGTGTTTTTAGATTTTAATCAATATTCTAGAATCCCTGCATTTACTTTATGACATGAAGAGTATTTTGACAATTGTAAAAAGGTAATTATAGATCATCATAAGCCAGAGGAAGAACCAATTAACACAATGATTTATCGTGATCCAACATCAATAAGTACTTGTTCTCTTTTGTATGAAATAACTAAAGATTGGTGGAAAGAGTATTATGATGAAAAAATTGCTACTTATTTTTATATGGGTCTTTCAACTGATAGTTGAAATTTCCGTTATGATGAGTGAGAACAATCTGTTAGGTCATTTAGAGTTGCTGCAGATTTATTAGAATTATGAGCGGATAAAAAACTTATTGTTGATGAAGTATTCCGTAGTAAATCTTATCGTTCGGTGCAGTTTATGCAACATATTTTGTGAAGAATGCAAAAAATACATATTTTGGTTCCGTGAGGTGATGATGTGTTAAATGTTATTTATTCGTATTATGAGGATTCTGAATTAGATCAATATGATATCGATCATGATGAAGCTGATTATTGATTACATGTAATGCAGGATATTAGGAATGATGATTTAGTTATTTATGTAAAGAAGGTTGATAATTTTTTGAAGGTTTCATTGAGATGAAGATGAAATATTGATTGTTCATATTTAGCTAATCTTTTTGGTTGATGAGGACATCATAATGCTGCATGATTGAAAATTCAAAGTTGTTGATACATTGAGAAGGATATCAAAGATTTCTTAAAACAAGTTGATCAATATTTTCAAGAACAATCAAAAAAATTACTCTGTTGAGAGTAATTTTTCAATATTATTCTAATTATAGTAATCATGATTTGTCTAAATCATCAATGTTATCAAGCGTAACATTAGTTTTATAATCGATTTTTTGTTTTTGATTTTCAGTTTTACATCTTTGTATTGTTAATTCTGTTTTATTAGCTCTTTCTGTCATTGTTTGATATTTTTCTGTAGAATTAAAGAAATGGTCTTGAATAATTTTTGTGAAAAATGCTACGATATTTAATTCTGATATATCAAAGAATGCTATTACCGCAAATATAAGAAATATAGGTACTGCAAAAATAGCTCAAGCAACTTTATTATCTTGAAATTGTGAAAAAACTACTAGTGCTAAAGCAATACCAATAGCTAAGATAAATAATTGTACGATAGAAATTGTGATTGGACCTATAGGGAAGGTTAATCATGCTAGTAATCCTTTTTTAATGTTTTTTGGAAATACTGCTTTCATCGTTTTTTTGCATATAAATTTCTTATTAATTATAGCTTAAAATTAAAAAAAATGCAAATAAAAGCATTTTTCTTTTTTGACTTAATTCCCTTTTTAGAAAAGTATTATTCTTTTGTTTGATAGCAAGTTGCTTTGTCTTTTAATTTAGCGGCAAGATATGCTAATCCAAGTGCGTCTGCAGCATCGTTATATTCAGGAATATCTTGCATTTTAAATAGTTTCATAGTCATTTTTTGGACTAACATTTTTTCAGCTTTACCGTTTCCTGTAATGTATTTTTTAAGTTCGATAGGTGAAAATTCTAAAATTTTACATCAGTTATGAATAGCCATTGTTATGAGAATAGCTCTAATTCAAAAAACAAATTCTGCATTATTTTGATTGTATTTAGTGAAATAGAGTTTTTCCATACAAATAGTCGTTATGTTGTATTTTTTAAATAGTATTTTAAAGTATTCTTCTATCTCTATCATCCTTTGAAATTGATCTTCTCTATTTGGGGATTCTTTTTTTTGCAACAAAATTCCTGAATCTTTTATATTTAACTCTTCAGTTATTATTGCATATCCTAATTTTCTAACTCATGGATCTATTCAAAGAATCATATGTACTATTTTTATAAAACTATAATCACATTAATCACATGAAATATGTGGGATTAATTTCAAAGGCCATTCTAAGAATAGCTATTATGAATAGAGTGGCTCCTTCTCGTTTTGAAAGTCTCCAATTTGTTCTCATGAAAATAAATGTGAGTAATAGAGTTAATATTAAAACTCATACTGAGAAAATATTATCTCTGAAAAGCATTGTCCAGAAATTGACATCACAGCCTTGTGCTAACAAACATGTTGGTTGAAGATTTAATGGTGTGATTACGGATGAGATTCCAATAATTCAAAGGATATTGAAGATGTCGGATCAAACAACATTTCCAACTCACATATCATATCTTTTTTTAATTATAGCTGCTAATGTTGCTGCAACTTCTGGTAATGATGTTCCGGCAGCAACAATTGTTGCTCAAATAGCCCATTCTGATACTCAAAAACATTGAGCAATATAAACGGCAGCATTAACTACTAAGTTTGAGGAAAGAACTAATATTCATAAACTTGCTATTAGTTTTGTACAGTTTAAAATCATTCATAGTTTATTTTCTGATCATTTTATATCTTTTCTGAGTAGAAGCGATATCATTAATCAAATCGCTAGAGCTATTAGAAATATAATTGAGTATAGTCAAATTCAGAAATGAAATCAGTATTTCCCATCTATGGTCCCTCAACTAACAAAACAAAGAAAAAGACTTATTCAAAATAATATAAAGAAATTCTTTAATTTTGGTTTTTCTATTTCTTCAACTTCCTCTCAATTTGATTCTTTTTTTATTCGTAAGTATCCGTTATAACATACAAGTAGTGCTAATAATATTGCTCATTCTCGCCATGCTACATGTTGATCTCGTAGCATTCAGAAAATGAGACAAGTAATAAATACTAGGAAAGCTCAATCTCTATAAACAAGTTTTTTTTGGATTAAAATTGGAGTAACTATAGCAGATAATCATAGAATAAATCAAAGATTAAATATGTTTGAACCAATAACATTACCTACAGACAGTGACCCACTTCAATTTAATGCTGCCATTCCTGATAGAAATAATTCAGGAGCAGAAGTTCACATTGCTAATACGGTCAACCCTATTAATAATGCTGAAACTTTGAAATATTGTGCTATTCTTACGCTTGTATTGATGAGATGGTTTGCTCAATATCAAAGTAAAGCTAGTCAAATTATTAATAAGATAATTGCAATTGTCATGATTATGGTAAAAACTAAATCGGTATTTTTGTATGCTTTTTAGGCTTTAATTCAATTGATAATTAGAAATTAGTTATTGATTTTGCTATTCTTTCAGCAATTCCTTCTTGAAGAGCGTTGGGAATAATATTATCTGTATCTATGTCTTTAATGCATTCTGCAAGTGTATGTGCGGCGATAAGTTTATGTTCATCAGTTATTTGTGAAATATGAGCATCTAGAGCTCATCTAAAGATTCATGGGAATACGAGAACATTATTTACTTGGTTAGGGTAATCTCATCTTCAAGTAGCGATGATATATGCTCATCATTTTTTTGCTTCTTCTGGTGTTATTTCTGGTGTTGGGTTAGCTAACGCAAAAACTATTGGTTTGGTTGCCATTGTTTTTATATCATCAGCATTTAGAAGATTTCATTTACTAACTCAGATGAAGATGTTCGCATCTTTTATTGCATCTTTTAATGTTCAAGAAATATTATTTTTATTATAAGGTAATACTTCTTTTTTGTATTCGTTTAAGTCTGAACGAGAAGAGGAAAGAATTCCTTTTGAATCTGAAAATATTATATTCTTTGCTCATGCTTTCCAAAGTAGTTTTCCTATTGCTAAAGCTGCTGCTCATGCTCATGATATTATGATTTTTTGGTCTTCAATTTTTTCATTTTTAAGTTTCAATGCATTGATTATCCCTGCTAATACAACGATTGCAGTTCAATGTTGATCATCGTGGAATACTGGGATATTTAATCTTTTTTTTAGTTCGGATTCAATATAAAAACATTTAGGAGCTGCAATGTCTTCTAAGTTAATTCATCAAAATGATGGTGCGATGCATTCAATTATTTTTATTATTTCATCAGGATCCTGAGTATCAATCATTAATGGAATAGCATCTATATTTCAGAATTTTTTGAAAAGGATTGCTTTTCATTCCATTACTGGAAGTCATGCAGTAGCTCAAAGATTTCAAAGTCATAGAATAGCAGATCAATCACTTATTACAGCTACTGAATTTGATTTTCGAGTATATTCATATGCTTTCCCTGGATCTTTAGCAATTTCTATACATGGGGCAGCTACTCAAGGTGAGTAATATGTAGATAAATCGTCCATTGAATCTAAATTTACTTTTGATTGAGTAGCCAGTTTTCAATGATATTTTTTATGAAGTTCTAAACTCTTTTGATTATAATCCATTTTCGTTCGAGATTTAAATTGAATTTTTTAATGTTTATTATGTACTTTTATAAAAGGTCTTATTATTTTTGCAATTTCATCAGGATCTTTATTTGAGACGAATCCAATAATATCTCATCTATTATATACAAGGCATCGTTGTTCAAATCTTTGGATTATTCTTTGTCCTACATTTGAGAGACATATTATTTTACAGTCTAAATCTAATTTTAAATATTGTCGTAGGAAGTCGTCTCATAGTGGTTCTTCTCTATAATCTCATGGGAAATAATTATCTAATAGTATTATATCTCAGTTTTTAATTTCTGCTAAATATGGGATAGGGGAGTTTACATTTTCTTTTACTGGATAATTAAATTCTGGTAATATTTCATGTAACTCTTTATATATTCTTGATCAGTAAATATCATCTAATATCCGGATTTTCATAACAATCACTATAATAAATTATTATTTTATTTTGTAGTTTTTCTGTATTTTATTGTTGGTTTTCAGTCAATAACATTGCAAGTTATAGGAATATCTATATTGAGATCTTTTAATCTAGCGTTTCTTAGTTTAATTCAAACTGTAGCATCATAGATACGTTCAAGTCATGTATAACGCATTTTTATATAATTAATTGAGGTTAGATCTAAATCAACATCAGTTGCTTTTAGATTGTTTAGATTAAATTTTGATAAATCTATTCATCATATAGAAGATGGTAATTTGAGGTCTCACATATTTTTTTGATAATCTAAGATTTTATCCATTCAAGTTTTTATTTCTTCTGAACATGAATTATGATCTCAATCAACTATTTTTAAGTGAATTAAGAATCCTGCAATACAGATTAGGATTATGAAGAATAATTCTTTTGCGATACCAATTCCCTTACTCATAATTATTTTATTATGTAAAATAACATTATTTGATTTTATGTTAGATTTTTATTTTTTTCCCTTTTTTTTCCAAGAGAAATCATTTCTCTTGCATAAATATTTATTCTATAATGTTGTTAGAGTTCTCAAGAATATCGTTGATGTTTATGTTTTCAAAATTTATAGTTTTTGAATGTCATTCTTTATCTTGCATAATTCCTTCTGACTTTCCGTTTTGCATGGTTCATGAAAATGAAAATTCTTTTCAATCAGTGTTGATTCATGTCATTATGATTGTTCATGTTCCTTCATCTTCATTCCAATTTCAATTTATTTCATATGATGTATCTTTTCAGTTTTTAGATGTCTTTTGATAATATTGAAAACTTCATTTTGCTTGTGTTGTATTTCATGAAACTATTTTTGTGTTGTCTAATTTATTTTGTGAATCTTCAAAAATATAGTTTCCCATATCATTAAATAGGTTATTCATCTCTTTTTCTTTTTCTTCCATTTCTTTTATCGTATCTTCAAATATTGAATTAGCTGTATATCTATGAGGTAATAAACTCCTTTCTACTTTTTTGTGATGTTGATGATTTGCTAGAAGATATCATCAAACAGCACCAACAAGAAGTAATAAGATGCAAAGGGCTACTCGTTTTAGTGTTGATGATTTCATTGGATTGTATTATTAAAAATAAAATGATGCTAGAATATTTTAGCATCGTTTATAATAGTCATATTTAGATAATTTTCTATGTGATTTTTTGATAAATGTTCTATATCTCTTAATAAGATTTAGTTCTATCTAAATATGTTTTCTAAATTTTGACAAAAAAATGTTATTAGTTATAATTATTGTGGTAACTTTTATATGATTAGCATGCATAATTATGAGAAAATCAGCAGATAAATCATCTAATACTCCAAAAAAGAGGAATATTTTTGCTAATGTTTTAGCTACAACTGCTTTGGCAGCTACTTTAGCTTCATGTTGAGGAGAACTTAATGAGGTTAAATTTGATAGTGAAGATAATTCAGTTAATTTTGAAATGGCTTTTAATTGATGAGAATATGTTCATTATGATGTAAAAATTAGAAAGGAAAATGATTCAACATATTATGGACTTATTGATGGATGATTATTAACTAAAAATAAGGAATATCGTTGAGATTCTCCTGATAAAGTATTTGAACAAGTTACAGATGAAATATGTGAAAGTGTTCAAGAAGCTCAACTTAGTTCAAGAGAGCATATTTATGAATTAGAAGCTAAAGCTCAAAATAAAATTAGAGATATTCAAAAAGAGTATAAGAAAATGCTTGATGAAAATGATTGAGCAGTAAAGGATTCTACTATTATTTATAAACCATAATCATAATTATAGTGATATACATGAGAGGCTATTGCCTCTTTTTTTATTTAAAAGGACTTGATTTCTAATTATATATATAAATATATATGTAATACTTTTATTATTTAATCCTAATTATATGAAAAAAAGTGAATGGTTATCATGGATTCTTTTCATTGCTATTTTTTTAGTTTGTTTCTTTTCCCCTAATAAAAATTGTAATAGTAGTGATCATGCAATTGTTGTACAAGGTAATTGAGAAGTTTATGCAACTCCTGATACAATGATTTTATCATTACGTGTTGAAGAGACAAAACCAACAACAGAAGAATCACAAAAAATTGTTGATGAAAAAATTACAAAAGTAAAAGAGATTCTAAAAAAATATAATATCAATACATCTGATATTAAAACAACTAATGTTAATACTTATGAATCATTTGATTGGAGAGAGAGTGGTAGAGTTTCTTTATGATACACATCTTCTCATAGTTTAGAGGTTAAGATTAAAGATGTAACTGCTGAAAATGAATGAGTGGCTGGTAAAATTATTTCAGAAATATCTAAAGTAGGTTGAGTATTGATTAATAATATTTCTTATGATATTTATGATAAAACTGTTTATTATTCAGAAGCTAGAAAACTGGCTATGCAAAAAGCTCAACAAAAAGCTGAAGAATTGGCAGAATTATGAGAAGTAAAACTTTGAAAACCGATTTCTATTCAAGAAGAAAGAAATTATGATTATGCTGTCGGATCAATGGCTATGAAAAATTCTTATACAATGGATATGGAAGAATGAATTGATGATGATGCTTGAGATATTTCATTATGAGAAATGAAAATTTCTTTAGATGTTTCAGTATCATATAAAATAAAATAGAGTCCTTGAACTTTAATTAAATATAATTACATTAGACCTTAGAAATAAGGTCTTTTTTATTTATTATAGTTATTATTATGAAAAAAGTATTTTCTGCATTTTGATTATTAGGATTATGTATTCTATTTGCATGATGCACTTCACAAAATGTTCGAGATATAGATTATGATTTAAAAAATGAAATGTGACGTCAACTTCATTGTTCTGCTATGTTCCAAAAAGCTGATGTGGCAACATTAAATTGAACTTATTGGTTAAATGAAAAAGAAGCAGAGGATGGTTACATTGTTGAATGACGAATGGATACAGATAAAGGATATTATAGTACAACATGTATTTATCCAAAAGCTGAAGGTGAATGGGCTATCAGTATATCTCCAGAAGAAGATCTTTCTTGAAGTATAAATCCTGCTGTTCAATACTGTATCAATACAGATTGAGATTATAGTATTAATCTTGATGGTGAGAATATGTTTTGAGAATGTAAGTTCGCTGATGGTACTAGTTGTGAAGCATGGATGTATTTTTATTGAAAATGTCCGACAGATTTATCAGAAAGTAATGTATTAAATTTTCCTGTAGATACAGAAGAAGAACGTATTATTGCATGTGAAGAAAATGTTTGATACTATTTAAATTATAATACATGATCTTTTACTTGGCAAAATGAGGAAGAGGCTTGAGCTTCTTTTTCAAGAGATGGGCATGTTGTTTATGAAAAATGGGGAGAGAAATGAGAAGATGATGTGAATTGTTATATAGATATGGTCGATAAAAGTGTAAAAGTTGGATTTTCAAATCATAACTATTTAGGAGCGATAGAAGCCGAATAATCTATAATTGTAATAATTTTACTATGAAAGATTCTGGTTTTGATGGAAGGATTTTAGCTCTGCAAAAGATGATAGATTCATCATCTCGTATTGTTTTCTTTTGATGAGCTGGAGTCTCTACAGAGAGTTGAGTTCCTGATTTTAGGAGTAAAGACTGATTATATAATCAACATGATGTTCAGTTTGATAAATATCAACCTGAATATCTTTTGAGTCATTCTTGTTTATATCATGAACCAAAAGTCTTTTTTGAATATTATAGGCAGAAATTAGATTGTAGGTGAATTGAGCCAAATATTACGCATAAGAAGTTGGCTGATTTAGAAAAAAAATGAAAGTTGACTTCTGTTATTACTCAGAATATTGATTGATTACATCAAAAAGCATGAAGTAAAAAAGTGTTAGAGGTTCATTGAACAACACAAAGAGTTTATTGTGATAAATGTGGAAAGTTCTATGATCCTAATATCTTATATACAGATGAAAGAGATGTCCCCATGTGTAACTGTTGATGAATGCTTAGACCTGATGTAACATTATATGAAGAACAATTGCCTGTTGAGGCTTGGAGGCAATCTATGATTGATTTGAAAAATGCTGATTTGCTTATTATTTGATGAACTTCTTTGATGGTGTATCCTGCTAATGCATTAGTTCAGTATTATAGATGAAATAAGTTAGTTATTATTAATAGAGATCCTACTTCACAAGATTCTTATGCTGATTTAGTATTTCATGAAAAGTTAGGAGAAGTCTTTAAAGCCTTAAAAATTTAAATTTAGAATAATAAAAAAATAGACATTTCTGTCTATTTTTTATTTATGAAAAGAAAATTATTCGTTAATTTCTTCTGTTGTCTGTTTAAATGCTTCACTTAATAATTGAGAGAATAGTGGAGTGTTAAAGATTGTTTGTAATTCTTCGACTAATGCATCATATTTTCATTCTAATTCGTCAACTCTGTTTTGTAATTCTTCAATTTCAGTATTTGATGTAGTAGTAGCTTGAGTTGGTTGAGGAATAATAGAATTTTTTGCTGGTTCAGTAACTACTTCTTCTTGAATTGTTTCCTCTTCTATAGGAGTAATGATTTCTTCAACAGTTGGTTTTTCTTCAATAATTTCTTCTTCAGTTGATTCAATTCCTTGTACAGTTTCTTCAGGAATGTTTTTTTCTTCAACTTTAACAACTTCATGGTTATCGATGGCTTCTATTTTAGCATCTTCGATGATAACACTTTTTACTTTTGCAGGTATAATGATTGTTGCTTCATAAGGGAAAAATAGGCTAGCAACCCATAATCCAGCGATTACAAGAATCCAGAAAAGAGATGTCCATAAAATAGTTTTAAAAACTTTCATTTTTATATAAAGATAGAGGGTAAAAACTAGTTAATCAATTTAAATTCTTTTGGGAGTTCTGCTTGGAAAGCTATATTTTTCCCATCTAAGTTTTTAAATTGGTACTTGTGACAGTGTAATAATTGTCTTTGAATATGCAAGCTTTTTAAAACAATCCTGTTTAAAGCTGGCTTTCAATATATTAAATCTCAGAGTACTGGATATCATTCACTTGAAAGATGTATTCTTATTTGATGCATTCTTCAACTATAGAGTTTTACTTTTACCAATGAAATATCTCCTAATTGTTGGTGTCTAAAAGATTTTTCTAGTCGACATTCTGTTTTTGAATCTAATCAATTACTTTCATTTAGTTGCATTTGAGCTCTGTCGAATTTTGAGTTATAGGTCTTTTCAATAGCTTTATCTATAATCAAATGTTTAGGGAATTTTCAAGCTACTAGTGTTAAATATTCTTTGCTAATAGCTCTTTGCCTAATAATTTCATTAATGTATTGTAGAGCTTCATAATTTTTTGCTGCTATAAGAACTCACGATGTATCTTTGTCGAGTCTATATCAAAATGATGGTTTAAATGTTTGATTTTTTTCATCTTTAGTAATTCAATTTTTTTCACAGTATCGTTCTAAGTAGTCATTCATACATAAATCATTTCGATGCTTATTACTTGGATGAATAACTATTCATGCTGGTTTATTAAATACTAATCGATTATCATCTTCATATATTATTCGAGATTTTACTAAGTTAGGATCTAATTTTTGAAATTTTTTTTCTTTTTGAGAAAGGATAAGTTTTTTATCTTTTTTCCCTAAACATTCTTCTGGTAAAACTATTACATCTCATTCAACAACTCTGTATTCTTCTTTTGTTCTTCTTCAATTAACAGTGATGGTTCCTTTACGTATCCATTGATAAATATCAGAAAGTCTTACTTGAGGGTAAGGTTTGCAGAATTTTCTTAAAAATCTATCACATCTTTGATTAGCTTGATCAGAGTTGATTTTTATTTCCATATGTAATGTAATTTTTAAATCGTTGATAGTATAGAAAAATAGGAATTTAGTTCAAGTAAATTCAAGAAATGCTTTTTTATATCTTGAAAAATTGTAATATATAGTTATATCAAAATTGTTTTATTATTAAGATTTACATATGGATTTTTTTTCTTTTCTTTTTGTTGAAAATTATAAGTTGTCTTATAATTCTCTTATAATTTCTGCTTCTGTTTTTTTCTGAGTATTGATAGTCATTATTCTTATAAAGTGGATATCGAATCTAATTGATAAAAAGACAGAAAAAAAAGGACAAGATAAAAGAACGTTATCTCGAATATTAGCAAATATTTCTTGGTATTCTTGTATAGTATTTCCTTTATTTTTTGCTTCTTTATGGTTGCCATTTGATAGTACAGTACGCATTGTTTTAGCAGTGTTATTTATTATTGCTGTTTGAGTTGAGATTTCTGCATTGTTGAAATATCTGTTAAATTTTATTATGGAGAAATGATTTAAATGACAAGATGCAAAAACAAAGAAAAATCTAAGTGAAATTCTTAATACAATTATGCAAATTGTTGTATGGATTTTAGCAACATTGATAGTTTTTGATAAGATTGGTATTGCAATAACTCCATTCTTAACATCATTAGGTATTTGAGGTATTGCTGTGGCTTTTGCTGCTCAAAAGTTGTTAGAAGATTTCTTTTCTTCTTTCTCTATTATGTGATCAACTCCATTTAGAATAGGTGATTTTATTTCTGTTTCATGATATTCTTGAACTGTTAAAAAAATAGGATTAAGAACAACAACTTTACAAACTGTTGAGGGGGCTACAGTAGTCATTCCTAATAGAACAGTTGTAGCAGATGTTATTGAAAATTCTTGAACAATTAAAGTAAGAAGAAAAAGATTTTCGTTATCTGTAACATATGAAACACCTGTTGAAAAATATCGTAAGATTCCATGAATATTAGAGAAAATTATTAATAAACAAGAAAAAGTTACTTATGAATGGGCTTTACTTAAAAATTTAGCAGATAGTAGTGTTGAAGTATTAGTAAGTTATACAATTGCTGATGATGATCTTATTTTTTCTATGAAAGTGCATGATGCAATATTATTAGAAATTCTAGAAACTTTTGCTAAAGAAGGTATCGATTTTGCCTATCCTACACAAACAATTTATACAAAGAAATAATAATGGATTGGAATACATTAATAGAAGTATTTTTGAAAAAAAATTTAGAATTGAATCTTTCTGCTATTCGTGATAAAGAATGAGTACGTGTTAAGCATATTGAAGATTCATTGAAAATCCTTGAGACCTGAATCCTAAAGTCTTGAATGAAAGTTGCTGATGTTTGAACATGATGAGGATTCCCATTAATGCCAATGGCTATTGCTTGTCCAGATATTGTGTTTACTTGAATAGATTCAGTAAAGAAAAAAACGGTTGCTGTTAATGAAATGTTAGAAGCATTATGAGTTAAAAATGCAAAAGTAATTTGGACAAGAATTGAAGAGTATAAATGAGAAGAATTTGATGTTATAACAGCAAGAGCTGTTGCGTATAGTGATAAATTAATTAAATGGGCTTATCCTTTATTAAAGAGGTGATGATATTTCCTTTTTATGAAACAAGTTATACAAGAGGAAAGGGAGATATTAGTTAAATTATGTAAAACGTATTGTTTGAAAATTGAAAAAGAATTGAAGTATAAGTTGTTTGATGATGATATTGAAAGAGTAATTTATGTAATTAAAAAATATTAAAAAAACTCAACTTTTAAGTTGAGCTTTTTTGTTTAGTAATATTATTAGTAATTTAATTTATCTTCTTCTTTTCTTCAAATTTTAGCTGCGAATAAGTAGATAAGAGCTCATAATACGTTGAAGAATACAAGTACAAGAATCCATCCAACTCTATCATGTTTTTGATATTTTGCAGCATCTACAAGCATCCAAATCCAGAATATAAATCCTATAAGTCGAACAAGGAAGAGTATTCAAATAAATCCTAATCAGAATCCTATAAATTTACCAATATCATTTTCATCAAATGGAACATCAAAATCTTTTTCAACATGGTAATTCCAGTCTTTATCTTCATTATAGTAGTAATTATCATCTCAATAATCTTCTTCATCATAATATTCATCAATATCATCAATATCATCAATGTTTTCAATTACTTCTCAACTAGTAGTTTCACTATTTAGAGTAGTAACTGATGTGTTTAAATATTCATTTAAATCGTTTTCTTGTGCTTGTGTTGTTTGAAAGAGTAAACAAGCTCATAGTAGAGAAAATAGAAATTTTTTCATGATTGTTTGTTTAGAGATTAAAATGATATCTATTGTATAGTAAATTTATACATGTTTGCAAATTAAGTTTATAAAAACTTCATTCTTGTTTTTGGATAGTTTTTTGTTATATTCTATAATGTACTATTTACCTATGCTTATGTGTGTATATGAGTGATAAATTATCCCTACTTATGCTTAATCCTTTCTCTAGTGAATCTGTGGATAATAGTTTTAAATTTGATTGATTAAAAAAATATAATTTAAAATATCATTGATGAGTAAAACATTTTATGAGAGAATTATGAGTTTGAAAGATTTTACAAACTGATGAAGAGATACTACAGGAGTTGTTAAAATGATGAAATAAAAGTAAATTTTTAAAAACGATAAGTAGTTGTTGCCATAAGGATACTGCAGTTCATTTTGTTTTTCCTTTAGATTATTTTGAACTTTATTTCCCTTTTTTAGAAAGTTGGAATTTGAAAAATAAATTATATTTACATCTTGTTTATTCTGATGTTGAAATAGATTTATGAAAAGTAGAAAAAATTGAGAAATTATCAGCTAAAAATAATTGATTAATTATTGCTTCAATTTCACAGGAATTATCCGTTTTTAATGAAAACAGTGATTGGTGAGAATTACAGAAATTTTATGATGAAATTGGATTTTTTCAAATTCAAATAAGTTTATCAGCATCTGAATATTTAAAAAAAATTATAAATGAAAACAAAAAATATATTGCTCCTGTTAGTTTTATTGATTCACAGGCTATAGAGGATGGAGATGTTTGTATTATATGAGAATTAGATCAAGAAAAAATTGCATCAATTTCAAAGGTGTTTGAAGTATCTAAAGATGATGGTAAAAGGTTGAAGTTTAATAATTTTAATTTGATTTTTATTACTAAAAACCTTCCTAATTTAGAGCTTTTTGTTGTGAAATCTCCTTATTCAATATATGATAATCATGTATTTATTGAGAAAAACAGCGTGTCTACATTGCCAGAAACTTTTTCTGAAAAAGAGATTCGTTTAGTTGAGTTGTGAGATAGAAAACATTTGAAATTATTGAATAAGTATTTTAATAATGAACAGTGAATGGTATTTGATTGACATAAAAAAGTTAGATGTGAGGATAAGTATAATGATAATTGAGAGTTGACTGTAAGTTCAAATGAATTGTTATTAAAAAGATTATCAGATGATATTAATAATTTTGAAGTGTCTTTGATATCTTTAGAAGATTGAGATGTTAGTTTTTTGGTAGAGTATTTAAGTCTTGTTAAGCAAGAATGAATTGATGCTATTATTGTTTCTTTCACAGATAAAGTTGTTTATTCTAATTTAGATTTTTCAAAAAAGAATCTCGATTGAGAGATCCTTAATTCTGTTATTTGTAAAGAATTTTGATTATAATTATTTTTCTCAATTTTTTCGTCTTTCAAGAATAATCATTGCACTAATAGTATCTGTCGTTGCATTTTTTTTGAAATCTGAAACAATTTCTCAAGATTGAACACTAGAGTAATCTTCTCCAACAGTAATAATTTCAATTCTTTGATTTTCTATAATATAATTTAATGATTCCATGAATTTTGAAATTTTTTCTTGTACATTTTTTTGTTTCTTAGGCCATCCAAGGATAATTTTTCTGATATGATATCTTTGAATAAGATCTGCAATATAGTAGTAAGTCATTGAATCATTCATAACATATCCAATAGGAAAAATAACATCAGATCATTCAATTGCAGTGTATGCTAATCCAATATATTTACTTCATCGATCTATTCAAAGAGCATGTGGTTGTCTCATTATTATAGTAGTTATGTTAAATAAGTACTGTTATATAATGAATTATTAGATTCTTTTCAAGATATTAATTATCGTTTTTTCTTTAAAATGGTTGTAAATCTCCATAAATCAAGCTTGAAAATGTATTCATTATATACATATTACACTTAGAAAAATTGTTTTATATTTTTTCATAATCGTATGAAAGTAGCGATTATTACTTGATGAAGTTCATGATTATGAAGGCGATTTATTCCACCTATTTATAGAACTTCTGTAGATCAAATTTGGGTTTTAGGTAGGAATAAAACGAGATTAAAAGAAATTCGTGAAGAATATTGAGAAAGAGTTATCCCTTACGTGATTGACCTTTCTGTTAGTGAAGAAATTGATCGTTTTTTATTAAGTCTTAAAGCTTCTTGAGCAGAGATTCAGTTTTTGGTAAATAATGCTTGATTCTGAATTTTTTGAACTTTTGAATGAGCTCCAATTGAAGATTCATTAAAAATGATAGATGTAAATGCTCGTGCAATGGTTCAACTTACTTATGGATGTTTACCTTATATGGCTAGAAAAAGTAATATTATAAATGTATCTTCTATGGCTTCATTTCAACCTGTTCCATATTTGTGAGTCTATGCTGCGACAAAAGCATTTATTAAGAATTATTCTAGAGCATTGGCAGTTGAGTTGAAAGATAGATATATCGCTGTAACTACGGTAATGCCATGATGGATGAATACTCCTTTTATGCAAAGAGCTGATATTTGAGCAAAGAAGACCCCTAAAAAATATCCTCACATGGCTAATCCTGAATTTGTTGCCGAAAAAGCTTTGAGAGATGCAATGAAATGAAGAGAAGTTTCTATTTATTGATGGTATCCTAAAGCAATACGTTTGTGTTCTTCTATACTTCCAGATAAATTGGTAATGAAATATTGGATTAAACAACAAGATTTATAGGAATTTTTTATTATTCTCAGTATTGTTATGAAAATTAAATCTTTATTAGTTGGTGGTATTTTTTGTTGTCTAGTTGCTTTTTTTTCTAATGCTAACGCATATTATTCAATAGAAATACAGGATGCTTATTATTGGGCTCTTGGTAAATCAATTACTACTATTAGACCAATAGATAATGCTGATCTTGATTGATATATAACTAGACAACAGATGGCAAAAATGATATCTAATTTTGCCATTAATGTCATGAAAAAAGATCCTGATTATTCGAAGCCTTGTAGGTTTATGGAGAATGATATTTCAGAATGATTGTTACCATACGTTATAACAAGTTGTCAACTTTGATTAATGTGACAATGAATTAATAAATTTAATCCTCGTTCAGTTGTTACAAGAGCTGAATTTTGAACAATACTTTCAAGAGTATTATGGGGAGATAAATATGATAAATGAAAGAGATATACTTATTATGAAAAACATCTAAAAGCATTACAGCAAGCTAAGATAATGAAAGATAATATTCCATTACAAATAGAAGTAAGGTGATTTGTCTTCATTATGTTAATGAGAGCAGCTAATATGGTACAACAAGAACAAGCTAAGGATTCTGTTAATACAAATACTTGAGTTGTAATAACTTGAGCTGTTCAAACTTGAGATGTAAGTACTTGAACGATTGCTACATGAAGTGTTGTTGGTACTTGAGGTAATTTAACATGATCTAATTTGAGTTGAGTGAATCTTACTTGAGGTAATTTGACATGAGAAAATGCATTGACTTGAGATGCTCAGTCTGTGACTTGATCTCAAGAAGCACAAAAGAAGAGTACATATACTTATACTACTTGAGAAAAAGTAATTTTAAATGCTCGTTCAGAGAAAATATATTGAGTATTTTATCAACCAGAAAGAGAAGGAAAAATGCCTATAATTATTTTCTCTCACTGATTATGAAGTAATTATGAGTCATGAATCCCTTATGCAGAAGCTTTAGCTCAGGCTTGAGTTGCTGTATATCTCTTTGATTTCAGATGAGGATGAATGGACAGTAAGAGTGATTGAACAACAACAGATATGTCTGTTTTGACAGAAGAGAGTGATTTAGAAAATGTTTTGAACGAAGTTAAAAAATGGGATTTTGTTGATAAAGATAGAATTGTATTATGATGAGCTTCTCAATGAGGTCTTGTAACTGCACTGGTTGCAGCTAGACATTCAGATATCAAATGATCAATCCTTTTATTCCCTGCATTCTCTATCCCTGAAACTGTTAAATCAATGTTCCCTAATGTAGAAGATATTAAGGATACTTATAATGTAATGTGATTATTGGTTGGAAAAAGATATGCTGCAGATATTTGGGATTTAGATGTTTATTCTGAAATTGTTAATGATGAAAAACCTGTCTTAATCCTTCATTGAACATCTGATCCTATTGTTCCTATTTCTTATTCTGAAAAGGCAAATAAAACATATCATAATAATTCGTTCCAGAAAATATATTGATGAGTTCATTGATTCACAGGTAGACATTTTGATACTTCATTAAAACATATTAAAGAATTCTTAAAAAATATTTGAATTATTGATTAAAAGAAAAAGTCCTAAATACTTTGTGTGCTTAGGATTTTTTTTATTGTTGATTTTATAACATCTTTTAGGTATACTGCTTATATAAAAACAAAAATATTAATAAGTATGGTGAACTTAAGAAAATTAAGAATGAGATTGTTTGAGAGTAAATCTCTCAAAGAAAAGATGGCAGTTAAGGTTGATTTCTATTCACGGCTTTTGAATGATTTACAAACAGATTTAAATCTTACAGATTCAGAGTTCCATAATCTTTGTGAAGTATTCGCTGATAAGTGTTCATTGAATATTTTTCAAGGAGGGAAGATTGATAACTTAGAACTTTATGCAACTCTTATAAAGAGTAGCTATCCGAGTAAAGTTATTGAAGAATCTAAAAATCTTTCAATTAGTATTACTCGTGTTAAGAAACAATCGGTTTTCCCTTTCAATATTCCTGAACTCTTTATCAATGAGGCTGAATTTAGGGTAGAAATACTTCGATTGAAGCCTAAGATGGTTTTGACAAATGAAGTTTTAACTGTCTTTTATGATTATTGGCCACCTTGTGAAAAGCAACAATATTTCGATGATGAGGATCTTGAAATGTATTGATTATGAATCTATTCTTTAAAATTAATGGAGGAGTTGGATATAGCTCCTTCATTTTTTATTTAAGGTTGTTTAAAAACTGATTTAAGGTTTATTTAAGGTGTTTGGTTATATTATTTATCGTAATTTATAATAATTATGAATAAAAAATGACCTCCTCACCTCCAGTAAAGACATTGAATGCTATTAGAAAGTTTAATCGTTTTGAATTAAAATATTTGATTTCATACGATACAGCACAAAAGCTTCAAGAGGATTTAAAGAAATATGTTTTACCTGATGCTTATGCTAAAACTCCTAATGGATTATATACGTTGTCTTCTCTTTATTATGATACTAATGATTATCGTTTTTATTGGGAAAAAGTTGATGGTATCAAGTATAGGAGAAAATTAAGAATTAGACAATATGAAACAAATAAACCATTAGAAGATGATTCATTAGTATATGTTGAGATCAAGCAAAGAGTAGACAGGGTGACTCAGAAAAGGAGAGTCCCAATGAAATATAAAGATGCATTGAATCTCTGTAATAATCTTATTATGCCTGAGCATGAAAAGGTTGATGAAGCAACACTCTTTGAAATCTATGAGCTCTTAAAAACGAATAATTTAAGACCTTCGTGTATTACAAGTTATATGCGTAATGCATATTTTGGGACAGACTATGATAGTTGATTACGTATAACTTTTGATTCAAACATTCGTTATAGAACTAAGAATCTAGATTTGGCAGATAAAAAAATAGGGGAGTTTATGATTTCACCTAATATGGTAATCATGGAAGTTAAAGCTAATGAACGTGTCCCTTATCGGTTGACTGAAATTGTTTCGGATTACAACTTTCGTTTGATTCGTGTTAGTAAATATTGTCAGTGATTAGAGGCTTCTGAAGAGTTGCCTCGTACTGTCTTTTATGTAGGTGAAGATGCCTTAAATAAGTAATTTTATTCTTTAATATATATAATAATGGATGCATTTATTCAACAATTTACAGAAAGTTTAGGATCAATTCAAGATCTTACTGGAACATTCTCAGTTATGGATATAACTATAGGAATGTTATTAAGTTTTATTTTAACCGTTATTTTATGATGGATTTACAAGAAGACTCATAGAGGAACTTCTTATACTCAAAGTTATGTTCATACATTAGTTATGATGGGTATGACAGTATGTGTTATCATGCTTATTGTAGGTTCAAATATTGCTAGAGCATTCTCTCTTGTTTGAGCATTATCTATTATTAGATTCAGAAATGCTATGAAAGAAACAAGAGATATTTGATTTATGTTTGCTGCAATGGCTATTGGTATGGCAACAGGTACAAAGTTCTATGTATTAGCTGTAGTATTTACTTTGGTAATTTCTGTAATTATCTTTGTAATGTCTCGTTTTAATTGGTTTGCACGTCAAGCTACAAGTCAAATTTTAAAGATTCAAGTTGCTAATACTTTAGATTTTGATCATATCTTTGATAATATTTTTGTTAAATATACTAATATTTCAGATTTAGTAAGTATTGATTCTGTTAGATGAGGAGCGTTAACTGAACTTGTATACAATGTTGATCTTAAGAATCCTGATAAAAAACAAGAATTCTTAGCTGAAATTAAAAAATTAAATGATAATTTGAATGTAACTCTTATTACAGGATATAATACAACAGATCTTTAATATGAGATAAATTTTATTCTTTATAGAATGTTATTATGGCTGTTTCTCTTACTTTGAGAAGAAATCGATATCTTATTCCATTATGTATTCTAGTACTTCTAGTGTTAATCTATTTCGGAGATAGAAGAGTTATTTCTGTAAATATCTGAGATAAATGAGATGTTACTACTGATTACTATGATATCGAAAATACAATAGATCTTTTTGATGATACTCAAGTTCATCAGATATCAATTAATATGACTGAAGAAGAGTATAGAGATATGATTGATACCTATTCTAGTACTTCTGAAAAAGATTGGTATAAAACTGATATTACTATTGATGGAGTAACTGTTTATGATGTTTGAGTAAGATTAAAAGGTAACTCTTCTCTAAGATGAATGTGATGATGAAATAATCAATGATGACCATGAAGAAGTGTGAGTTGAATGGATCGTTGAAAATGAAAACATAGAGATGAAAATGGTCGAGATAATAGGATGATGTGATTTCATGCAAATAGATTCGGTTCTTGAAACAGACAATGATTCCCATGAGGATGATTTGGTAGTTGAGAAATGCCTAGACCAGAAATCTTTCAATGAGGTAGTTTCTGACCATGAGCAATGAGTTGAGATTCTATAAATTATGATACTCAGTTACCATTACTTGTTAAATTTAATAAGTATGAGGATCAAACTTATCAAGGACATGAAATGATTTCTTTACGTGTTTGATGAATGGGAAATGATACAACATTATTAGCAGAACCTTATTCATATGAATTGTATCAAAAATATTGAAGTCCAGCTCCAGATACTTCATATTGAGCGGTTAAGATTGATGGTCTTGATGAAAAACTATTCATTATTAGTGAACTTCCAGAAGATTCATATTATATCTCTAAGTGGTTTGGTGATGATAATGGGGTACTTTATAAAGCAGGAAACTTTGTTGATTTTGAATATCAATGAGATGATCCTACAGAGTATGTAGACATGTTTACTCAAAAGACAAGAGTAAACGATTATGATATGTCATTACTTATTAAACTATTAAAGTTTGTGTCTACTTCTAGCGATGAAGAGTTCTCTGAATGAATTAATGAGTATATTGATGTAGAATCTGTATTAACAGTTCTTGCTATTGATGACTTTGTAGGTAATCAAGATTCATTTGGATGAATGTGAAGTAACTATTATCTTTATTATTATTTGTGAGAACAAAAGTTTTATCTCCTTACTTGGGATCAAAACTTAGCATTATGAGGTATGTGATGACCTGGTGGTTGAATGTGATGAATGCCTGGTATGTGATGAAATATGAATACATGAGATATGAAATTTATGGGGGAAATTTCTTGAGATATGCAATGATTCCCATGAGATTTAGAAGAATGAAATTTCTCTTGAGCTATGATGGGGTGAAATTTTAATCCTAGTAATATGTCTTGAGATTTTAACCCATGAGATTTTAATTCTTGAGACTTTAATCCTTGAGAAATGCCGTGAAATATGCCTTGATGAATGTGAGGATTCCCATGAGGAGATAATGGTAGTTGAGGAATGGGTTGAAAATGAGGTTTCTGAATGAATGGTAATAATTTGTTAAAAACAAGATTATTAGCTGATAAAGTATTTAAAGCAATGTATGATAGTATCTATGAGCAAATTGAAGAAATTGCGTTGAATACTGAGTTTACAGAGAATTTCTTTACTACATGGACAAATGCGTTGTTAAATTATAATGAAGGTAATGAAATAATAGAAAAAGATACTTATTTAAAAGCAGTTGAAACTATTAAGTCTAAGATTGAAGATAAAAGAGAAGATTAATTAAAAAGGATAGAGTGTATTCTCTATCTTTTTTTATGTAGTTTTGGGTTTGAAACTTTTAAAGGTTATAAGTCTATTTGCTATATATAAAGGAATGGCCATGATTAGAATTTGTAATGTTTTTGCTGTAGCTTTAGGTATACCAAGTCATTTGATGAAAAAATATACCATTCATGTTGAAAGAATCATTCATGTAAGAGATATTGTTACATAGGAAATGAACCTCATTTTTACATGATCATTATGTTTGAAATTACGTTTTAGATTTAGTGAAAAAGATGTTATCATTCATCAAAGATCACTAATAATATTTGATGGAATGATTGGTAATGAAAGAGATGTTAGTGTTAAAAAAATAACACAATCAACAATGGCTCAAAGTGTAGATAATATTAGATATCGAAAAGCATGTAATACTTCTTTTTTACCATGTTGTTTGATATGTGCTTTTAGAGATTCTTTTAATTGCTGCCTTTCTTCTTTAGTTAACTTAATTTTCATTTTGCTCTTTAACTATAGTTTTAGAAGTGTTGTGATTTCTGTATCTTTAGGGAAAATATCTCTTCAATGTAATCCTTCATCAGTGATTTCTATTATGAAGTTTATATAGATATTTTTAGGATTAAATTTTTTTACAAGATTATATGTTGCTTTCATTGTCCCTCATGTTGCAAGAAGGTCATCATGAAGAAGGACAACATCGTTTTCATCAATAGCATCTTTGTGTATTTCTATAGTGTCTTTTCAGTATTCTTTTTCATAACTTTCTTGAATAGTTTCAGCTGGTAGTTTTCATTGTTTACGGCAGAGAACAAATCATGCATTTAGTTTTCTTGCAAGAAGTGCCCCTATCACAAATCAACGGCTTTCAATTCAAACAACTTTAGTTATTCATTTATCTTTATAGAGTTCATAGATTTCTTCTTCTATAATTTTTAGACATTCTGCATTTTTATAAAGTGTTGTAACATCACGGAAATTGATCCCTTTTATAGGGAAATCTGGTATAGAACGAAGGTTGTTTAGTAGTGTTTGATTGTTCATAGAGTAGTTCTATTTAGTAAAATATTAATAATGGTTTATAATTTTTTATTTATTTTTCAATTTAATTAATTGTTGATATTTTTTTATTTAAAAAAAAGAGGAGTGTGGGAACTCCTCAATATTGTTATGTTTGTTTTCAATCTTAATGAAGTAATGATTTTTTCTTTTTAGGTTCTTGGTTCAAGTATTTGAAAGTATAAGCAGCAAGAGCTCATCCTGCTAATGGAGCAACGATAAATACCCATACTACTTTAAGTGCAACAAGTCCTTCAAATAATGCAGGTCAAAAACTTCTTGCAGGATTAACTGATGTACCAGTTAATCAAAGTCCTAATAGATGTACAAGTACTAATGTTAATCAAATTACAATACCAGCAATGTTACTATATTCTTCTTTAGAAGTTACTCATAGAATAGCATATACAAATACAAAAGTTAAGATAACTTCTGCTAATAATCATGTTAATATACTTCAATCTACTCAATCTAATCCATTAGCTCCTAATACAGAAAAATCTCGTCATAAAAGAATTCATAGGATGAATGCTCCGATAATCCCTCAAATAAATTGCGCAGCTATATAATAATAAAAATCTTTTGTTTTTAATCCTCAAGTAAGTCGAACTCATAGACTTACGGCAGGATTAACATGACATCAAGAAATAGGTCAAATAGCATAAGCTAATGCTACGATAACTAATCAGAATGCTAGGGCAGTTGCTACAATATTAACTCAAGTCCATACAGCAACTCAACATCAGAAAATTACTAGAATCATTGTTCATAAGCATTCAGCAATGTATTTTTTCATGGTGGTTGGATAGTAAGAAGTAAAAATAGAAGATGAATTGAAATTATACACTTCTGAGAAAAAATCAAACAATAAATATTTATAATATACCAAAAAAACAAAATGTAAAGTAGTAAATTTGGAAAGGGGGGGGGTGTTATTTTACAAATAATGGTTTTCCGTGTATAATTTAAACGAATTTTAAATTCTACAGAAACTGTTAAAAATATGAGGAAAGTACTATGAAGTTTATCACTTCTGGTCTTGTTACTCAATACGTTGTTAACCCCAATAACGTATGCGTGAGAATATGAGGAAATAGTAGAGATCATAGGTGATAATGGGACAGAAGACGTGGTAGAAGAAAATGAAGAGGAAGAAAGCTCTTCAGAATTTTCTGTAGAAGAAGAAATTTCAGACGAAGAAAACGAAGAAGAAAACATAGAGGAAGAAGAGGAATGAACTGAGGAAACAGAAGATGATGAAATAACAACATGAGATGTAGCAGAAGAATGAACTTGAGATACTGAAGAAATTGAAACAAAAGAACTTACTTGAGAAAATGAAGAACTTACAGGAGAAGTAGTAGAAGCAGAAATATGAACATGAACAATAGCAGTGGAATGAACTTGATATGCAGAAGGAACAACATGAGATACAGAAGAACTTACATGATGAGTAGTAGAAGATGAAATAGGAACATGAGCTATTGAAGAGATAGTGTACAATAAAGAATCAATAATCTGAGAGAGAACATATAATGATGTAACAGTTAAGGTGGAAGCTCTTTCTTGAATCTTTCCAGAATGAACAGAATTAAAGATAGAACCAATTAAATGGTGGAATCTATCAAATCTAAAGGATAAGTTAGTAGAAGAACAAGCAGAGGTAAATGAAGATACAACAGTAGTAGCATTTGATATAACATTTATCTATTCATGAGAAGAGGTACAACCAAAGGAATGAGAGAAGGTTAAGGTTACATTTGATTATTCAAATAACGAAGACTTAGTAGAAGCAGATAAGACAGAAAATCAAGAAGTAAAAGTATATCATATCGAAGATAAAGATGAAGAATGAAATGAATTAGAAAAAGAAGAACAAAAGATAACAGATGTAACAAATAAGGAAGAGAGTGAAGAAGAATGAATAGCTGTAGCAGATGCTGAAAGTTTTTCTATTTATGTGCTTGCTTTGAGTAGTAATTCTGTGTTCTTAACTCTTAATCCGAATTGAGGGACTTTTATTGAAGATAGTAATATAACTATCACATGTGATCAAGAAAATGAAACACAATGTATTGGAACAATTATTGCCAATAATGGAGTAGTCAGTAGACCAATAGATCCTGTGAGTGATAAATGAACAATGGAATGATGGTATACAGATGAAGAATTGACTCAAATTTTTAATTTTGATAATCCAATAACTGAAAATATTACATTATATGCAAAATGGATATGTAATGAATGATATATAGAAAAAGAGGCTAGATGTGTCTTAGCATTATCTCCAAAAACAATACAAGAACAGAATCCTGATTTTACTTGGAAAGAAATAGTTGTACTAAGACCAACAGAATTAACAGATACAGAAACGTATTCTAGGGAACTTTACGTTATAATGGATCGTGATTTATGAGCATTAAAAGCATGAATATGAACAGATGCATATTGATATTATTATCAGTTCTGAAATAACTATTGATTCACTTCGTCATCTCCGAAAACGACAATGGCTGAAGCTAATGTGGATTTATCTCAATATTCACCATCAGAACCTTATTATAGTTGAACTTTCGTAAAATGAGTTCAGGGTGGTAGTCAAGATTGGGCTACAACTTCAAATGATGAAATATGGTGAGGTGAATATGGTAGTGAAGATGATAGACAATGACCATGTCCAAATAATTGGCATGTTCCTACAGTGAAAGAATGGAATGATGTTATTGATTATTGGACTCTTACTTCATGATGACAATGAAAATGAGTAATAAATAAGTCAAATAGTTTAACCTTTAGAAATGACTTAAAATTACCATTAGCATGAGAAATGACACGTTCAAAAGGAACACTTGATACTGTTGGAAGCGTGTGAAATTTTAGGACAACAATGGCTTCACCAAATGTGTGACCTGCATATGCGCTAAAAGTTACAACTGAATCAAAAGAGTTAAAAGAAGATACTAAGCGTAATCGTGTAAACTGATACTCAGTACGTTGTTTTAAAAACCTAGATAGTAGTGTAACTTACAAAGTAATATATACTGATTGAACAGGTTGAAATATTTTCTCACCTCATGAAGAATCTGGATTATTAATATGATCAAATTATCCAGAATTTGATGCGAGTGCATATAATATCCTTAGTGGAGAGAATAAAAGAACTTTTTTGTGATGGTATGATGAAGAGAATCAAGAAGTTGATATTAGTATTTCAAAAGTAACAAAAAGTATTACTCTTAAAGCAAAATGGTCTAAATGTTGAGTAGGAGAAATTGAAGATGAAAATGGAGATTGTCTTATTACGGCAAAATGACAAAGACTAAGACAAATAGTTCAAGATTTAGATATCTATTTCTTAGTAAACAGTTGAAATATGATTCATTATACAATGATGGATCGTAATATGTGAGCAACTAATTATTTTGATAAAAATTATGATAGTCCAAATCCTGATTCATTATGATATTTATATCAATGGTGAAATAATTACTGATTTCAGGCAACATGAACAACATTATCAGATGCTAATATATCATCAACAGGTACACAAGTTTCAAAAGCAATATGGTCATTTAAGATGCCATCAAAATATGATAGTATGGTATATGTTGCTCAAGCATCAAAAGACTCATCTTGGATGAAAGATTGATCAAATACAGATAATATCTGGTGATGATGATCTGATACAACTAGTTTAAATTGATCAGATACAACATTAACAGGTAGACAATGACCATGTCCAGAAAAATATCATGTACCAAGTACATTGGAATGGAAGCTGTTATATACAGGATGGAATCTTATAAAAACAAAAAATTTACAGAATTTTGCATCAGACTTACTTCTTCCTCCAGTATGACGTCGTGATGGTGCATGAGGGTTATGATTTACAGATACCTTGAGCTATCGGTCATCAAGTCCATATACTATAACCAATTCGAGAGGATTTTATTGGAGAGGAGATGATCTTCAATATCAAAATTCAGATTGACGTGCAAGAGCTCGTTCAGTTCGTTGTGTGAAGAACATGGTAAATACATGAGCTAAAACTATAGAAATAGGTGATATCCATTTAAATTGATGAACGAAGGTATTTATTTCAATTGATAGTGGAGTGATTTTATCACTTTGAACACCAACGTTGACTTCTACACAATTGAGTAAAGCAAGTTTTACAGGATGGTATACTACTCCAAATTTTAAGGAAGAATCTAGAGTAATTGTTTGACAAACAATTAAAGCGTGAAGTAGTTTGTATGCTAAATATGAATGTAAGGATAATACAAAAATTTGGAATTGAAGTGATTGTGTTACAAAAGTTTCGTTGTCACTTATGGATGGGGAGGAATTATTCGATTTTCAAGAAATTCCTTTATGAGATATTTGACTTAGACCTGAAGATCCAGAATCTAAACCAGGATTAGGTTTTGATAATTGGTATACATTACCAGAAGGTTGAGAAGTATTTGATTTTGATATACCATTAACTTCAGATACTATAGCTTATGCTCATCGGTTTTCTAATGAATACACAATTACTACATGAAGTAATGATGAAAATATGGGTACTATTTTAGTAGAATGAGAACCAATACATGGAAGTAGAGTGGTATTTAGAGCAATACCTCGTGATACATTATATAAATTTATAAGGTGGGAATTGAATTGAAATATTATAAAAACATGAGATAATGAATATTGGACCGGAGATTTAGTTATAGAAAGTTTAACTTGAAGTGTAAATGTGACATGATATTTTGAAGATTTCAAAAAATGTAATTTACCATGGTGAGGAAAAACATGACATTGATCAATAGTTACAGGATATTTATTTTCATCAGAAATATGTCCAGTTCAATGTTCAGCAGTATCACAGACCGCAACGTGTAATGATGGAAATTGGAGTGTAATTGATTTTGAAACTACATATATATATTCTGGATGTACAACTCAGCCAGTTGCTGTAGACCAATCTGAATATCCACTTAATAATTGTCCTGCTCATTGAATTTGTGATTCAATGACTGAATATGTTGTGAATGATAATATGTGTGGACAGTGAGTGGATAGATTTAAACTAGTTAAATGTGATGAATGATACTATGAAGATAATGACGAATGCGTAGCGAATGAATATTCTGTAATTTTCGATGCAAATTGAGGTGAATGAACAATGGCTCAGGATACAGCAACATATGGAAGAAATTATACAATAAAGAATAGTAACTTTACAAGGGAATGATCAACTTTCTCATGATGGAATACAAAAACAGATAAGAGTTGAATACGATATTATTCATGAGAAACTATTCTTTGGAATTTAACAGGTAATCTTACATTATATGCACAGTGGGTATTGAAAACATATACAGTAACATATGATGCTGCATCCCATAGTTGAACAATAAATAACCAACCAACATCATGAGTGACAGCAGCATATAATACAGAAATAACCCTACCAACATCATGAACATCTAATATAGTATCTCAAAAATCATGATACCAATTTATCTGATGGACAAGAGAGAAAAACTGAACAACACCAATACAATGAGATACTTATCTTGTTACAGAAGATGTAACATTCTATCCAATTTTTAAGAAAGAGAAGGTAGAGAAGGATGTAACATTCCATGTAAATAATAACTCATGATATGTCTATAGTTGAAAAACATATACAGAAGATAGCTCATTTAGTGGATGTAGTATACCAACATTGTATAATACAGATCCATATATATGATCATGTGAAGCATATATTACATTACCAGATATCATAGCAGATAATAATACACCGATAGTATTATGATGGTCAACATGAGCAGATGAAAGAACAAATATAAAAGGAACATGATTAAATGTAATAATAAGAATTCCAGGTGATGAGGAAGTAGATTTATACGCAAAAACAAAGGCAGAAGGAAAGACATATACAGCTACATATGAAAGAGATAGTAGGGTAGAAGAAGTAACAAAAGAACCAGATACATGTGATATTTCAGAAACATATAATGGAAAGCCACAAGCTGTAGAATGTGCACAAGCAATTATACTTCCTGCAATTACAGCTAAGACAGGATATAACACACCGGTATGGAAGTTAGGAGAAACAACATATGAATGATTATCAACAATACATTTAAGTTGAAACGTAATCTTTACAGGAACAGCAACACCAGATCAACAAACACTATACGTAGTAAAACATTATTATCAAAGATTAGAATGAGATAATATCTATCAATTAAGTTGAACAGATAACTTAAGTTGAGCAACAGAAACAAATTTAGATCTTTCAACATTACAACTAAATCCAAGTAGTATTCCATGATTCACATATCGAAAAGCTAGAGTGAATAGTGGAACAGCCGAAACAATAGATATCACATCTATCCAAGATCAAGATTTTACAAATCAAGGAGAAATCCAACCAGGACTCGTAATCCAATTATTCTATACAAGAAAGAATAGTCCAGTAACATTGCATCAAATAGAAGGTGCTACAGTAGAGAAGACTCCACAAAAAGATAGTTATTATTATGGAGAAATAATTACCTTTAGTGGACATGCAGAAAGTGGATATACATTCTCATGATGGGATATCAGAGAATGAGAAAATGCGACATGAAGAAGAGAATGAAATAGAATTGATTATATAATGACCTCAACAGGAGTAAACGTAACTCCAGTGATTAGAGAACATAAATATACAATCCATTATAATGCAAGTTGAGCAGTAGGAACAATAGCAGATAGAGTAGTTAACTACTCAGAGGTAGTAAAATTACCAACCGGACAAGATGTAGCTGAATATTATACGTATACATGACATCATTTTGTATGATGGACAACGTGAGATGCATTGATAACAGAATTAACAAAGGCAACACCAGTAGATAATGGAGAGATAACATTAAATGCGAAATGGGAAGAAAATGACTGAGTAACATATAGTGTAGAACACTATTTAGAGCCAATAGCAAAATGAAGACCTCATGAAGAATATGAGCTCAAAGATACCTATGATGGTACAGCACCACAATGAACAACAGTAACATGAGCGCTAAATAATTATCCATGATTCGAGAAACCAGCAGAACAATGAATAGTTCTAACAGATGATGGCTTAGTTATAAAATATTACTATACAAGAAATAGTTATAATTATACGTTTAATGCATGAGAATGAGCAAAGTTCTCAAGTTGAACAACCTCAGAGGTTGTAAGTTTCAGATATCAACAGGAAGTAGCATTTCCAGCAACATTAATCAAAACATGATTTACACAGAATGGATGGGAACCTGCACTTGAGACAGCAATGCCAGCAGAGAATAAAACAACAACAGCACAATGGACAGAGAACCAATATACAATTAAATATAATGCAAATTGATGAGAATGAACAACACCATCACAAACAGTAAAATATACAGAAAATATCGCATTAACATGAAATGTATTTATAAAGACATGATATGCATTTACATGATGGTCAACAACAGCACAATGACCAGTAGTGTATAAAGATAAGGATACTGTACATGAGTTAACAGGAGTAGATGGAGCAACAGTTAATCTTTATGCACAATGGAGTGCAGAGAAGTATGTTGTAACCTTTGATGCTAATAGTTGAGTGGTAGCCCAAACAACAGGAGAAGTAATCTATGACCAAACCTATGGAACACTACCAACACCAACAAGAGATGGATATGAATTCACAGGATGGTATACAGCTAAAGTATGATGAGTGAAAGTAACCTCATCAACAGAGGTAAAAACAGCTAATGATCATACTCTCTATGCTCATTGGGAAGTGAATACATATAAGGTAACATTAAATCCAACAGGATGAGAGGTAACACCAACAGAGATAACAGTAACCTATGATGCACAGTATGGAGATTTACCAACACCAACAGCAATAGGATATAGATTTGCATGATGGTATACAGATACAGCTGAACCAACATTGGTTACAGCAACAACAAAGGTAACAATAGCATCTAATCATACGCTTAAAGCTCATTGGTATATCAATCATTACTCAATTGAGTTCAATGCAAATGAATGAGTATGAACAATGGATACAATAACAAATATTGCATATACAGGTAGTGTAACATTACCAGCAAATGCATTTGCAAGAGAAGGATATGAATTCAAGTGATGGTCAAGAACACCAAACTGAGTGAAAGAATTTGATGATGAACAAACAGTTACAAAGTTAACATGAGATAATGAAGTTACTGTAATACTTTATGCAGTATGGAGTATCAATAAGTATACAGTAACATGGAAGAGCAGTACATGAACAGTATTGAAAGAAGAAATACTACCATACTGAGCAACACCAGATTACTGAGAAATACCAACAAGTTGAGCAGATGCACAATACACATATACATTCAAATGATGGGAACCAGAAATAGCACCAGTAACAGAAGATCAAGTGTATACAGCAACATATAACCAGACAGTAAATACGTATACAATAAGATTTGTGGATGAAGATTGAACAGAGCTATATACATCATGAGTAGCATATTGAACAACACCAGTATATAGTTGAGTAGAACCAACAAAAGAAAACACAGCACAATATACATATACATTCAATTGATGGACTCCTACATTAGCTCCAGTAACATGAGAAGCAATATATACAGCAACGTATACAGAAACAACGAATAAGTATACAATTACGTTTGTGGATGAAGATTGAACAGAACTAAAGGCGTGAGAAGAATATGAATATTGAACAGCATCATGAGATATCGTTCAGCCAGATGAACCATCAAAAGCACCAACACCACAAACAGGATATACATTCGCTTGATGGACACCAACATTAACAGGGGTAACAGAAGATCAAGTGTATACAGCAACATATAGTCAAACAGTTAATAGTTATCCAATAACATTCTATGATGAAGATGGAACGACAATAATCCAATGACCAACACAATATCCATACTGAACATTAACATGAGTAATAGTTCCAATAGGAACACCGACAAAGGCTTCAGATGGAACATATACGTATGAATTTGAAAAATGGATGCCAGAGTTAAAAACAGTAGTTGGAACAGCAGATTATAGGGCTACATATAAAGGAACATATATAGAATATGAAGTAACATTCTTAGATTCAACATGAGCAGTATTAACAAGCAGAACATATCATTCATGAGAAACAGTAGATGAACCAGCATGACCAGCAAAAGCATCTACAGACCAAACAGGATATACGTTCACTTGATGGTATCCAGAAGTAGAAGTAGTAACATGAGATATAACATATAGACCAACGTATACAGAAACAACAAGAACGTATACAATAATCTGGAATAATCGAGATGGAACGGAGTTATATAGAGATAAAGATGTAGCATATTGAACACATCTATGATATACATGACCAGTACCAACAAAAACATGAGATGCACAGTATACGTATACATATAATTGATGGATGCCAACAGTGCATAATGTAACATGACCACAGGTGTATACAGCAACCTATAGTCAAACAACAAATAGTTATCCAATAACATGGAAAAATGAGAATGGAACAGAAATAAAGACAACGCAAGTTCTTTATTGAGTAACACCATCATATACATGACCAACGCCAACAAAGGAGTGATATAGCTTTGATAAATGGACACCAGATTTAGAGCCAGTAGTATGAACAGCAAGCTATACAGCAAGTTATATAATAAATAGTTATAACATTACACCAGTAAAATGAGTATGAGTAGCAAATATCATATGATGATGAAGTTATCCATATAACAGTACAGTAACATTAACATGAATAGCAAAAGAGTGATATCATTTCGAGTGATGAGTGAGTGAAAAAGCGTTCACATATACAGTACCATCACATGATACTACACTACAGATATCAGCTGAACCAAATAAGTATTATATCCATTTCAATTGAAATGGTTGAGTATGAACAATGGAAGATCAAGAGTTTACATATGATGAAGAACAATCATTAGCACCAAATGTTTATACATATAATTGATATTATTTTATGTCATGGACAGATGGTAACTGATGAATTTACAAAGATAATTCAATTGTGAAGAACTTAGCAACAACTTGAGTGGTAACGTTAATAGCACAGTGGTGAGATAATCCATGACCAACACCTCCTGGACCAACACCATGACCAACTCCAACACCAAGTTGATGATGATCTTGATGAAGTTGAGGATGAAAGAGGATAGATAAAGATACGCAAGAACATGCCTCAGCTGAAGTTGATACTTGAGCTATTGAAGAAATCGAAGATAAAGAGGAAAAGAATAAATCAGAAATTCGAACATGAACACATAATCTACCTTCAAAGAGTTGAACAACAATCAAATCAACAGATGATGTTCAAATCCCAGCAACACGAACACAAGAAGAGATGGATGCATATAAATATGCATATAAATACTGAATCACAACACTTGCGCCAAAGGAAGCAGCAATGCCAGATGCATATGTAATAAGATGACATATGGCAAAGATGGTAGTAAATTATGCATTAAATGTACTTCATCGAAAGTTGCCAGCTAAGATGCCAAAACAATGTAAGTGGAAAGATGGAAGAAATGCATGGGAATCACAGGAAATAAAAGAATATGCAGAGAAGGCATGTGCTTTGTGATTAATGTGAATAGATATGGAGTACTTCCAGCCAAATAAGTTGGTAACTAGAGCACAGTTCTGAACAATCTTTGGAAGATTGTTATGGTGAAAGATAGTATCAAAACCATATTACGCAGGACATCTAGCAAGATTAAGAAAACGATGAATAATGACACAGATTGATAGACCAGAGGAGAGAATAGAAGTAAGGAAATGGGCATGGCTAATGTTCATGAGAAGCGAGAAATATTTTAAGATAGATAAGTAAACAAAAAGAAAACTTTATACGTTAAGGAAACAAAAATGACAACAGAGTATGTAAAATGTAATTGAGTAGAGTGTAGGAAAGTATTTCATAAGTGAGAGTACTACTACTGTTTTATGGATACAGTAAAAGCGACTACGACTACTAAAAACGTAAAAGAGTATATTAAATCACTAACAAATAATACGCTAATAAAAAGACATTTCCAAACGTATGAAGTATTCTTAAGTTTAGAAACAACAAGTTGAGTACAGAAGATGAGATGTTTCAACTGAGAATGATTAAAGAATATCTTAGAATATTTCTGAAGGAAAAAGAAGAATGAGGAGAATATCATGAAATATAAGAAATCAGTAATGGGATAATAAAATTAAGGATACTAAATTTAGTATCCTTTTTTTAATTGGTTTTTTATAGAACTTATTGAAATTTATGTGTAGTTTTCGTATAGTATTTTTGTTTTATCAATAGATTTTTTCTTTATGACTCCTGAAGAATATTGAATATTAGAGGCTGAAAAAGCTGTGAATCGCAAAATAGTTACTAGGAAAATTGATGCTGCTAAGAGGTTCTTTAATAGTGCAGTATATAAAGTTATTGTTTGAGATGAGGATGATGAAATCGAATGATATGAAGAAGATACTTTAGTTTCTTAGTTTTGTTCTTATGAAAAAGGTTTTCTTCTTATTTTCGTTATTTATATTTTATTGATTTGTTAGGGCTGCTCATTTAGCTGGCATACCTGATTTTTTTAAATTACGATTACCTTCCGAAAAAGTTGAAGTTAATCAGGAACTTTCATTAGAGATTTCTGCTATGAGAAATTGAAAAGTGATGGATAGTTATGATTGAGTATATTTTGTTTCTGTTGAACAAAATTGAAGAATAGTATGAAGTGATGAAGTTGAGATAGCTAATTGATGATGGTGAGAATTTTCTGTTGATAACCACTGAAAATTAGTTTTTAATAACTGAATTAAATTTCTAAAAAAGTGATCATATACGATAGTTGTATCTGATTTTTTAGATGATTCAACAGTTTGAAAATTTACTGTTACCGTTTATCCAGATTGATCATGAATTAAAGAATTAACTACATATTCACAAGAAGTAATTGATTGATATAATTGGGCTTATACTCATTGAATAACAACTCAAACAATTGATCATGCTAATCTTTGATGAGCGCTCACAAGGCAAGCTATGGCTAAAATGATTGTAACATTTTCTGTAGATGTATTAAAGAAAAATCCTGATTATTCAAAATCTTGTGTTTTTGATGATATTGATACTGGTTCTAATCTTGCAAGTTATATTAAGCAAGCTTGTCAACTTTGATTAATGGGACAAAATACTGCTAGTTTTAGTCCTAATTGAATTGTCTCTAGAGCTCAATTTTGAGCTATCTTATCAAGAGCAATATGGTGAAGTACTTATGAATGATGAACTCCATATTATGCTAAACATCTTCAAAAATTAAAAGAAACTTGAATTATGTCGAAGATTTCGGATCCGGAATGAAAGAATGAAATGAGATGATATGTTATGGTTATGTTAAAAAGGGCTGCTGAAATTTTAAAATAAAAATTAATAGTAATTCTATTACAATTTTGTATTAGTTTAATATCTTTATTTCTTTGCTTTTGTATGAGAAATAAAATAATTGGGATTATAAGTTTATTGTTTCTGATCTTTGCAGTAGTGTTTTTTACTAATAAAGATATTTTTTGAGTTAAAGAATCTCAATTAACAGAAGAAGAGGAGCTTGAGATAGCATATCAATGGTCTTATGATAATGAAATAACTTCTCAACCTAGTATCGAGAAAGCAAATCTTAATTGATATATTACAAGGGCTCAATTAGCTAAAATGATGAGTAGTTTTTCTTCTAGTATTTTACATACTATGCCTAATACAGGTGCTAATTGTGAGTTTAATGACGTAGATGATATTGATCCTTATTTAAAATTAGGGGTTATTCAGGCTTGTCAATTTTGATTGATGGGGCAGAATGTTAAAAGATTTAGACCATCCGATACTGTGACATTATGAGAGTTTTGAACTATCCTTACTAGGGCTATTTGGTGAGATGAATTTCAAGGTTGAAACCCTTATTATAAAAAATCTTTAGAAGTATTAAAAAAGCTTTGAATTGTTGATGATATTTCAGCTCCATTAGTTGATCAGAAAAGAGGATGGATAATGGTGATGTTGATGAGGAGTCAAAGTGTTATTGAGAATAAAGATAAGGTGGATGATTTGCTCTATAGAGCATATTATATTGATGATTTAACTTTAAATGATTGAAATATGATGCCTGTGCTATGATTATGAACTTGGACTCTTGATAATCAACAAGCAGAGAGTGCTGTATATGAGGCATTGAAAGTGTGATATCGTCTTATAGATACTGCAAGGTATTATGAGAATGAGGAATGAGTATGACGTGGAATAAAAAGAGCTATTGATGAGTGATTAGTAAAAAGGGAGGATGTTTTTGTTACAACAAAAGTTATTCCTTCTAATTATTCTAATCCTGATAATGAGGTAGATATTTCGTTAAAGAATTTAGGGTTAGATTATATTGATCTTATGCTTATTCATCAACCTTGAGCTAATGATAATGGTTTGTATCATGCTTTTGAAAGAGCAGTTGAGGAATGAAAAGTTCGTTCAATTGGTATTTCAAATTATTATACTCCTCAAGCTTTTGATTCGATATATTCTATTGCTAAAATAAAACCAGCTGTACTTCAAAATGAGAATCATATCTTTTATCAAAATACGAAGCTTAAAGAATATATTAAGAAGTATTGAACTGTTTTAGAATCTTGGTATCCTTTAGGTGGACGTTGACATACTGATGAAGTTTTTTCTAATGAGACTATTAAAAAACTAGCAGAGAAATATGAGAAAACTTCTGCTCAGATTGTATTAAGATGGCAAATTCAAGATGGAAATATTGCTATTCCGTGATCTTCTGATCCGGAACATATTAAA
>JAEEGG010003071.1_pt1 | contig 42016 bp, 27 predicted proteins | sample 9134161 | NCBI WGS metagenome assembly JAEEGG01 (sample SAMN16246543, study PRJNA631951) | gut metagenome | biome: gut microbiome; feature: rumen; material: CR-attached | host: Bos | place: Iran: Karaj | collected 2018-10 | reverse complement strand
ACCACATGGCCAACACCAGTGGCGGCACGCTTCCCCTTTGTCTTTGGGAGTACGAGCCGCAGCTCAAGAAGGGCGACAAGCTCGTCTTCACCGCTTTCGGCGCTGGCTTCACATGGGGCGCAAGCTACATGATATGGGGTTACGACGGGGCGAAGGAAGCAGCCAAAGAGCCTGCACAGTTCTATAAGGAAGGGCTCATGACTCGCGAAGAATGGAGAAAGTTAAGAAGTTAAGAGTTAAGAGTTAAGAGGGATACTTTTGCGTCGAGCATATCAGGCGTCCAAAGTTATTGTTCTTAACTCTTAGCTCTTAACTTTTAACTTTTAAAAGAAAGATTATGTTTCGTTCCGGCTTTGTTAACATTGTTGGCAACCCGAATGTGGGGAAGTCAACGCTCATGAACCTTTTGGTTGGTGAGCGCATATCCATTGCTACCTTCAAGGCACAGACGACTCGCCATCGCATCATGGGCATCCTCAACACGCCCGAGATGCAGATTTGTTTCAGCGATACGCCTGGTGTGCTCAAACCCAACTACAAGCTGCAGGAGCAGATGCTCCAGTTCAGCGAAAGCGCTTTGCAGGATGCCGATGTGTTGCTCTACGTCACCGATATGGTGGAGACGCCCGACAAGAACAGCGACTTCCTCGAGAAGGTAAAGAAGCAGAAAGCACCTATCCTCGTACTCATCAACAAGATAGACCTGAGCGACCAGAAGGCATTGACCGAGAAGGTAGAGCTTTGGCACGAGGCGTTGCCCGATGCGGAAATCATCCCCATCAGTGCCCTCCACAAGTTCAATGTCGATAATGTGCTGAAGCGCATACAGGAGCTCTTGCCCGAGTCGCCCGCTTACTTCGACAAAGACCAGTGGACCGACAAGCCTGCCCGCTTCTTCGTCACGGAAATCATACGCGAGAAGATACTCCTCTATTATGATAAGGAGATACCTTACAGCGTGGAGGTCGTGGTCGAGCAGTTCAAGGAGACAGACAAGAACATCCACATCAACGCCATCATCTATGTGGAGCGCGACAGTCAGAAGGGTATCATCATCGGCCACCAAGGCGTTGCCCTGAAGCGTGTCTCGACGGAGGCCCGCAAGAGCCTGGAGAAGTTCTTCGGCAAGAGCATCTATCTCGAGGTCTTCGTAAAGGTCGATAAGGACTGGCGGCAGAGCGACCGCGCCATGAAGGCTTACGGATATAATCTGGAATAAAGACCCCCTCTGACTCCCCCTCTATGGGGAGAAAGCCAGGCAAGAAAAGCCTCCCCGTAGAGAGGGAGGTTTGGAGAGGGTCAGGTAAATGGTAAACGGTAAATGATAAAATGGTAAATGTAGCTATTTTTGTGTCCGGCGGCGGCACGAACTGCGAGAACCTGATACGCCATTTCGAGCATTCCGACATGGTGAAGTGTGCCTTGGTGGTCAGCAACAAGCCCGATGCCTATGCCTTGGTGCGGGCAGAACGGCTGGGAGTGCCGACGGCCATCATTACGAAGGCGCAACTTGGCAACCCCGACGAGGTGCTTCCTTTGCTGCAAAGCTACGGCATAGAGTTCATCGTGTTGGCAGGCTTCTTGCCGCTTGTTCCTTCTTATCTTATTGATGCCTTCCCCCGCAAAATCATCAATCTCCACCCTGCTCTGCTGCCCAAGTTCGGCGGAAAAGGCATGTGGGGGCATCACGTCCACGAAGCCGTGAAGGCAGCCGGCGAGACAGAGACAGGCATGACCGTCCACTATGTCACGCCCGTTTGCGACGGCGGTGAAATCATTGCACAGTATCGCGTGGCAATCTCTGCGGACGACACCGTGGATGACATCGCCGAGAAGGAGCACCGGCTTGAGATGGAATACTTCCCGCAGGTCGTGGAGCAAGTGCTTTGCTCAGGAACGGACTGAGCCTTTTGGTGGAGAAATCCGGCTCTGCAAGTTGCTGATTTTCAGATAGCCAGCAAGTGTTAAAAACGCCGCGTGCGGCGATGGCAAATTCCGCGTGCGGCGATGGGCATTTCCGCGTGCGGCGTTGGTCATCGCCGCACGCGGCGTTTGCAACCCCCTCATGGAGGGTCAACCGACAGCCCTGAAACCCCTCATCCAAACCACTAAGGGGGAAATAACTTTTTCTGTGCTTTATGGCATTTTTTCTGTTTTTATTATTCAAATTCCATTTTATAATCGTAACTTTGCGGCACAGATAAGTACAAACTAAACCAACAAAAGCATTCTGTTATGGCTAGAACACTTACCCTCAGCACATGCAAGCACATGCTGCTTCTTGTTGCCCTTTTTCTTTTGCCCCTCGCAGCAAAGGCCTGGTTCATCGATCCCGGTTCCGGCCTCTATTTCGAGAGAATGAATAATAGTGGTCTGGCCGTTGTAATAGCCAACCCCTCGGGGAATAAATACAAAGGCGACATCACCATCCCGGGTTTAACCACTGACTTCTATGCCGGCGGCTACACATATTTAGTGACAAGTATTGCCGACGAAGCTTTCAAGGACTGCACCGAGCTGACCAGCATAAACATGGCTGGAATGAACCCGGCTTTAAGCATCGGCAACAGGACATTCTTGGGTTGCTCCAACCTGAAGACGGTAATCCTCCCCATGAACGGCACGTACAGCATCGGAAGTCTAGTCTTTGGCAAATGCTCCGGCCTGACATCTCTTACCATCCCGGGCAGCGTGACAAGCATAGGAGACTATGCATTCGCTTATTGCCAGGGGCTGAAAGAGATTTATTGCGAGGCAGTTACTCCCCCCGACTCTGAAGGCGAGCCTTTCTATAATGTAGAGACAAGCAAAGTCCTGCTCGTTGTCCCCGACGGCTCCTTGGCTCAGTACAAGGCTCATGATGTCTGGAAACAGTTCTGGATAGAGACACCGACGGGAATCAGCCTCACCCCGGACATCTCCAAAGGTGGAGAAACAATCTACGACCTCTCGGGCAAGCGGCTCCAGAAGATGCAACGCGGCATCAACATCGTTGGCGGCAAAAAGGTTGCTGTGAAGTGAGGGCGGAGCAACATACTCGGGGTCATAGTCAGATAGCCCATCATCCATAAAAGCAAGAGCCGGGAGCATCACCAGTCTGTGTTGCTCTCGGCTCTTTTTGTTATTGTGTCAGTCAGAAAAAACTCCAGTTTCCGGAGTTATTTCTGAGTAGAGTTTGATATTTTTTCCCCCTTTCTCTTGCGCGGTTCAACAGAAAAAAGTAAATTTGCGTGCGAAAAACAATAAAACTGGCAATATTATGAATCGGAAAATCTACTCTAATTTGTTGAGGCTGTTCGTGGCAGCCGTGCTTTGTCTTGTCCAGCAGAATGTGTGGGCAATTACCGAAGTCAATGTCGAGACAGCAGGAACGCTGTCCACATTGCTGACCTCTACCGACAAGGAACTTAAGGTGACGGGCGTCATCAACGGCACCGACATCAAGTACATTCGCGGGCTGGTTGTGGCAGGAACGGTGACGAGCCTCGACTGGTCGGGCGTCCGCATCGTCAGTGGCGGCGAGGCTTACACGGGAAGCTTCAAGACGTCCGACGACGTCATCGGCGAACAGATGTTCTACGAATGCTCCAAGCTTCAGGCTATGGTCTTGCCTTCTACAATAACGGCCATCCAGACCAACGCCTTCTCAAGGACAGGAATCAAGCAAATCGACATCCCAAACTCTGTGACGACGCTCGGCGGCGATGCTTTTGCCTATAACGACGCGCTGGTTTCTGTGGTCATCGGCAAGAAGGTGCGCAACCTGAATCAAGGCGTCTTCTACAGCTGCAACAACCTCAAGACTGCGTATGTGAAGCCTCTCACGCCTCCAGGTGTGCCGGCTTATCTCTTCTCTTCCAGCGGTCTCAGGATATATGTCTATTCAGAAGTGCTGGCAGACTATAAAGCAACCGGTTGGAAAAGCCTGGGCACTCTCTATGGCGGTTTGGAGAACACTCATCCGCAAGAGATGGATCCCAATGACATCATCCGAACGCTGTGCGGCAACTTCTTCGAGGACGCTGCCTGCACCGTGCTCAAGGCTGACTATCAGGCCATGAGCGACGAAGAGCTGACAGCGGCCTTTAACGAGGCGGGCATGCCGGAGTACATGGTGAACATCGCCCTCAAGGTGAAGAATGAAAGCTGGGCTGCTTACGAGAAAGGCTTCCGCATCCACAGCTACGGAGCATATAGCGATGCGAACTATTGGAACGATAAGATGATGGCCAGCGGCGGCTCCTACATGGGCAACCCCACCGGCATCTATGCAGAGAAGGATGGCGACGAGATCTATGTCTTCGTGGATGAAGATGTGCCAAGCGACGCAACACTCTACTTCGCAGGCTGTGTGGACAACCAGCTCATCACGGATGCCAAGACAGGCACAAGGCTCGTGAAAGGCCTCAATGTCATCGAGGGCACAAAGAATGCGCTCTACTACATCGTCTATACTGCCGACACAAAGTCCATGGAGAAGACGCTTGCAGAGTGGCCGGCGCTGAAGATTCATGTGGAAGGCGGCAAGGTGAACGGCTATTATGATGTCAACCTCCATGCTTCAACCGACTATGTGAAGATTCGAAACGCTTCCAAACTGGGCCGCTTCACCGTCAGAGGCGCACACTCGCTCTTCCACCTCAAGACGACTTCTTACAGGCAGGTGTTCAGTACCTCCACAAAGATGGACAAGAGCATTTGCTGGTTCGACAGCGTGGCTGTATGGGAAAAGAACCTGATGGGCATGACAGAAGAGGTGGCAACCGGCAAGAAGGCTGGCTATCCGTGGTACCTGACAGGCGGCGAGGCCATTTATCCTCTGTACTACAACAACCCGAACTTCGCCATCGAAGGTGAGCCGGAAGATGCCGGCTATGCCAACTCAACGGCCTACAGAACCAGCTACAACGGTCTGGACTGCATCAGGAACTGCCTCGATGCCACCAACAAGAACATGGACGACTGGTGCGCAGGCCACGAATGCGGTCACAACAACCAAAGGGCCATCAATGTGGAAGGTTGCACAGAGGCATCGAACAACGTCTTCTCCAACCTCGTCCGCTATCTTGGCGGCCTCAACTCGTCCGGCGGCTCAACGCTTTCCACCGTGATGGAGGAGTACGCACGCCATGAGCCCTTCTACTACAGAGATGTCAACAGCCGCTTGCGCATGTATTGGGACCTCTACCTTTACTATCACCTCGGCCAGAAGAACACCTCCTTCTACCCTGAACTCTTCAAGGCATTGCGCAAAGACCCCTTGGTTTTGTATAACACTAACAACAACAACAACGGTGGCCTGAAGTTTGTCCGCAAGGTCTGCGAAGTGGCACAAGAAGACCTTACCGACTTCTTTACCATTTGGGGCTTCTTTGAACCGATAAAGAAAACAACCCTTGAGGATTATGGCATCCATCCTATTGCCGTCACCTCTTCAGGCATCAAAACCACGAAAACCAACATCTCCAACTATCCGGTAAAGAACCGCGAGATAATCTTCGTGGAAGACCGTGCGGACTATGTCCTCTCCACAGGCTTCCTTCAGGCAGCAGGCAAGAAGCGCAACGGCTCCGACCAAGTGGGCCAGTGCGGCGAGCTTGGCCAGTTCACCAGCTATTGGCCTGATGGATGCGAGCCCTCGAGCTATGTCTATTACCGGTCCGACTCCCTTTATGCGATGGAAGGCACAGGTGGTTTGGGCTTCTTCATGCTCGATGCCGACAACAACATCATGTATGCTTCCAACGCCAAGAACTTCTGCATCCCGTCGAGCGTCGGCTACGGCTTCACCATCTACTCTTATGATGCCGACGGGACCTTGCACAAAGTGACTAAGGCAGGCAACGGCACCGAGTATGTGGAGCTTGCTTCTGCAGGAACGCTCAAGACAGAGCTGAAGAACAATCAAGTCATCAAGCTGATTGTAAGCGGCCCGATAAATTCGTTGGACATAAACTACATGAAACAGCTCGTCAACAAAGAGAACCTCCAGTCCATCGACCTCGAGCAGGCAAAGGCCACTTCGATAGCTGCCAACGCCTTCCAGAACTACAAGAAGCTCGTGGCGATAAAGTTGCCGGCTAGCCTTACATCTATCGGCTCGGCTGCCTTCTCGGGCTCGGGCATCAGGTCTGTTATCATCCCCGACAATGTGACCTTTGTAGGTGGTGATGCCTTTGCCTATTGCAGCGGCCTTGTCTCTGTGGTTATCGGAGCGAAGGTCAACACAATGGAACAAGGCGTCTTCTACAGCTCGAACGTCAAAGAGGCATACGTCAAGCCACTTACTCCGCCAACACTCAATGGCGTCAGCGACTACCTCTTCAGCGGCAAGAACCGCATCATCCATGTCTATCCCAGTGCTGTGGCGGCATACAAGGCAGCTAATTGGGAAAGGTTCGGCACAATTGTGGGCGACCTTACGGAGGACATGATAGACGGCATCGAAGCAGTCCAGGAAGAGGCACTCACCCAAAAGGGGAGCGTGGAGGGGGCCGTTGTCTTCGACCTCATGGGCCGCAAGGTTAGCGACCTCAAGCCTGGCACCATTTATATCCGGAACGGAAAGAAGTTCATGTTCAGCAAGTAAGCAGGTTATGATTAGCAACTAGGCATGTTTAGTTTGTCAACTAAGCGTGCCTAGTTTGCCAACTAAGCGTGCCTAGTTTACCAACGACACGCGTGTGGTTGTCGAGGCACACCAACAAGAAAGATATGAAAGGCATGGAATTCCCCAAGATACTTCGCGTGATGCAGGTCGGCGTGGCCTGTCTCTTCGCTTTGCAGGGCTGGTCGGCCGACACGATTCATGTGGCGACGGCCGGCACGCTGTCGTCCGTCTTCGGTTCGGCAGGCAGTACATTGAAGCTGACAGGCTCCATCAATGGCACTGACGTCAAGTTCCTTCGAGAGAAGATAGAAGCAAGGAAGTTGCGGACGCTCGACCTTTCGGATGTCCGCATCGTCAGCGGAGGCGAGGCTTACTTCACTTCGCACCGTACAGAGAACGATGTCATCGGCGACTCCATGTTCTACAATTGCGGCAGGCTCCTTTCCGTCACTTTGCCCACCTCCGTCAAGGACATACGCAAGTCGGCTTTTCAGCTGACAGGCATCAGCAAGGTGGAGATACCCGATGGCGTCACGCATTTGGGCGGCGCTGCGTTTGCCAACTGCAATTCCCTCAAGACGGTTGTCATTGGCAAGAAGGTGTCGCAGCTCGACCAGGCAGTCTTCTACAACTCGTCGGCCATTACGCTGGTTTCCGCAAAGCCGAAGACTCCGCCGGCATTGGCTGCCTACATCTTCACGGCCAGCCCGAGGGTGCGTGTCTATTCCAGTGTCTTGGCAGAGTACAAGGCATCCTCCTGGGGTCAGTACGGCACTCTTGAGGGGAACCTGGAGAAGTATTATCCTGAGGAGGCGGACTCGAGCGATGTGGCCAATGCCTTGATGGGCAGCTTCTTCGAGGATGCGGCCTGCACAGAGTTGAAAGCCGCATACAAGGCGATGAGCGATGAGGAACTGACGCAGAGCCTCGTCGCAGCAGGCATGCCCTCCTACATGATTCCCATTGCGCTCAAGCTGAAGAACGAAGGCTGGGCGTCCTATGAGAAGGATTTCCGCATCCACAGCTACAAGGCCTACAGCGATGCCGGCTACTGGAACAGCAAGCTGAAGACTACCGGAGGCTCCTTCATGGGCAATCCTACCGGCATCTATGTGTCAGACGGCGACCCCTTGTATGTCTTCGTGGACAGCGATGTCCCGTCCGATGCCACGCTCTACATGGCAGGTTGTGCTGGCAACGACCTCGTCACCTCTGCCAAACAAGGCAAGATGCTCAGGAAGGGGCTGAATGTGGTGGACGGCAGAACGAATGCGCTCTACTATATAATATATACGGCCGACACGAAGTCGATGACCAAGACCCTCGGCGAGTGGCCCGAGATGAAGATTCACATCGAGGGAGGCAAGGTGAATGGATACTATGATGTGGCACGCAAGAGCGATGCCGACTACAAGGCAATCCTCGCCAAAGCCACGCACGAACGGTTCACCGTCAAGGGCGGTCAGGCGCTCTTCCACTTCAAGACGAGCACATACAGGTCGGTCTGGCCAAATACCATCGACAAGAGCATCTGCTGGTTCGACAGCCTGACTGTCTGGGAGAAGGAGCTTGCGGGCATCAGCGAGTCTGTAGCCTCCGGCCAGCGTGGCGGCGCTCCCTTCTACCTGACGGGCGGCGAGTCGTTCTTCCCCCAGTACTACAACAACCCGAACTTCGCTGTCGAGGGGGAGGCGTCGGACGGCGGCTTTGCCAATTCCTCGTCCTTCCGAACCATGTACAACACGTCGGGTTGTGTGGAAAGCTCTTTCGATGTGAGCAAGACGGCCACCTTCGACGACTGGTGTTCCGCTCATGAGTGCGGTCACAACAATCAGGGGCCTATCACTGTGGAAGGCGGGACTGAGGTCTCGAACAACCTCTTCTCGAACTACATACGCTTCCACACGGGCCTCGTCACAACGAGCGGTGCATCGCTTGCCACAGTCATGGACGAATATGCGCGTCACGAACCTTTCTTCTCCCGTCCGCTCGACAGCCAGATGCGCATGTATTGGCAGCTCTACCTCTACTATCATCTGGCGCAACACAACACATCCTTCTATCCCACGCTCTTCAATGCGCTTCGCAACGACCCGCTGTCTCTCTACCAGTCCAACACAGGTTGCCTGAAGTTTGTACGCAAGGTGTGTGAAATCGTGCAAGAGGACCTCACCGACTTCTTCAGGATATGGGGCTTCTTCGAACCGCTCACGAACTATACCGTCAATGATTACGGCGCTCACTCTATGACGGTGACGCAGTCCGACATCAACAGGACATTGGCAGAGATAGCGAAGTATCCGGTGAAGAATCGCGAGATAATCTTCATCGAAGACCGTGCCGACTATGTGCTCACCACAGACTTCCTTACGACTGCCGGGCAGCATCGCCGAGAGTCGGAGAAGGTGGGGCAATGCGGCGACGTAGGGCAGTTCACCAGTTATCTGCCTGGTGCCTGTGCTCCTTCGGAATACACCTATCTGCAGTCCGACTCCCTCTATGCATTGGAGGGCAGCGGAGGATTGGGCTTCATGGCACTCGACGAGTTCGACAACCTCCTGTTTGCAGCCAATGCGAAGAACTTCTGCATCCCCTCCTCTCAACTCTCAGCTCTCAACTCTCAACTTTATTCCCTCGATGCCGACGGCTCGCTGCACAAAATCACAAGGACCGGCAGCGGCACCGAGTATGTGGAGATGCCAAAGGCAGGCGTCCTGGCCGACCTCTTGACCGAGAAAGCCATAAAGGCAGTCATCAGCGGCAGCATCAACGGCAAGGACATCAAGTACATGCGCCAGCTCGTCGGCTCGGGAAATCTGGCATCGATCGACCTTACAGATGCCAAAATCATCAAGGGCTATGTGCCTTATTACCAGAATTATACGACCTCGCTCAACGTGATGGGTGCCTATGCCTTTGAGAGTTTCAAGAAACTCGTCTCGATGAAACTGCCTCTCACGATAGCCCAGATAGGCGACAGAGCCTTCAAGTTCTCCGGACTCAAGATGATAGCCGTCCCCGACAAGGTAACCTCGATAGGCCTCGAGGCCTTCGGCGGTTGCGAACGGCTCACGACAGTCATCATCGGCAAGAAGGTTTCGAGCATAGCCCAAGGCGCCTTCTACAACTCCCCCGTCAAGGATGTCTATGTCAAAGCACTCACCCCGCCGACCCTCTCGGACTATATCTTCAACAGCAATCCCACGATACACGTCTATGCGAGTGCGCTTTCGAAGTATCAGGCATCGAGCTGGGCCAAGTTCGGCACCATCGTAGGCGACCTCACGGACGATATGATAGACGGCATCGAAGCAGTCCGCGAAGAAGAAATGGTCAATGGTCAATGGCCAATGGTCAATGAAACATACGACCTCCTGGGCCGCCGCGTCACCGACCTCAAGCCGGGAAACATCTACATCCGGAACGGCAAGAAGTTCATCCTTCCCTGACCCCCCCGTTTAGACAGATGGCATCTTTTTCCATTTTCTAACATGCTATATGGCATTTTTCTGTTTTTATTATTCAAATTCCAATTTATAATCGTAACTTTGTGGCACAGATAAGTATATTCTAAACCAACAAAAGCATTCTGTTATGGCAAGAACATTTACCCTCAGCACATGCAAGCACATGCTGCTTCTTGTTGCTCTTTGGCTTTTCTCATTGGCAGCCCAGGCCTCGTTCTTCGATCCCGTTTCCGGCCTCTTTTTCGAGAAATCTGGCAATCTGGCCATGGTAATAGCCAACCCCTCGGGGAATAAATACAAAGGCGACATCACCATCCCGGGTTTAGCCACTGACATCTATACCGGCTACACATGTTTAGTTACAGGTATTGCCGACGAAGCTTTCAGGGACTGCACCGAGCTGACCAGCATAAACATGGCTGGAATGAACCCGGCTTTAAGCATCGGCAACATGACATTCTTGGGTTGCTCCAACCTGAAGACGGTAATCCTCCCCATGAACGGCACGTACAGCATCGGTAGCTATGCCTTCTATGATTGCACAAGCTTGACTTCTATCACCATCCCAAACGTCGTGACCAGTATCGACAAATATGCCTTTTATGGTTGTTCCGCTTTAACATCGGTGACATTGAACAGCAATGCCATCGTGTCGAGCGGGACACAAATGCGCTCTATCTTCGGCGACCAGGTGCAGTCATATATAATAGGCGGAGACGTGACCAGCATCGGTAGCTATGCCTTCTATGATTGCACAAGCTTGACCTCCATCACCATTCTCAGTAGAGTGACCAGCATAGGAAACTATGCATTCTATTACTGTTTCGGCCTAACCTCTATTACCATCCCTGACGGTGTGACAAGCATAGGAGAACGGGCATTCTGTTACTGCTCCGGCCTGACATCTGTTACCATCCCGGACGGCGTGACAAGTATAGGAAAAGATGCATTCTCTGGCTGCCAGGGCCTGACCTCTATTACCATCCCTAACGGCGTGACTACTATAGAAAGCTCTACATTCTATGACTGCTCCAACCTGACATCTGTTACCATTCTAGGCAATGTGACAAGCATAGGTGACTTTGCATTCACTTACTGCTACGGCCTGAAATCCATTACCATCCCTAGCAGCGTGACCAGCATCGGCGAAGGTGCTTTCAATGATTGTTCCGCTTTAACATCGGTGACATTGAACAGCAATGCCATCGTGTCGAGCGGGACACAAATGCGCCTTATCTTCGGCGACCAGGTGCAGTCATATATAATAGGCGGAGACGTGACCAGCATCGGTAGCGAAGCATTCAGGTTCTGCTCCAACCTGACCTCTATTACCATCCCAAACAGCGTAACCAGCATCGGAAATAAAACATTCCGTGATTGCAGTGGTCTGACCTCCATCACCATCCCAAATAGCGTGACCAGCATTGGAGACGATGCCTTCTATGATTGCACAAGCTTGACCTCCATCACCATTCCCAGTAGCGTGACCAGCATCGGTTACAGTGCTTTCTTAGGCACTGGCCAACTAAATGGCGTGTATATTACAGACTTAGCAGCGTGGTGTAATATATCTTTTTCTGGTGGTTTAAGCAATCCACTTTATTTTGCTCACCACTTATATCTGAATGGTCAGGAAATCACAGACCTAGTCATTCCCAGTAGCGTGACCAGCATAGGTAGCTATGCCTTCGAAGAATGCACAAGCTTGACCTCCATCACCATTCCCGGTAGCGTGACCAGCATCGGAGACAATGCATTCTGGCGCTGCTGCCGCCTGACATCAATTACCATCCCAAACAGCGTGACAAGCATAGGAGACGGTGCATTCTATGCTTGTGAAACCTTAGCCTCGGTTACCATCCCGGACGGCGTGACAAGCATCGGAGACAATGCATTCGATGCTTGCTCGGGCCTGACATCTATAACCATCCCGAACAGCGTGACCAGCATAGGAAACTATGCATTCGCGGATTGCAAAGGCCTGACATCTATAACCATCCCGAACAGCGTGACAAGCATAAGAGCCTATGTATTCTATCGTTGCTCCGGGCTGACATCTATTACCATCCCGGACGGCGTGATAAGCATAGGACGCCAAGCATTCTATGGCTGCAAAGGCCTGACATCTATAACCATCCCGAACAGCGTGACCTACATAGGACACCTTGCATTCGCGGATTGCATAGGCCTGACATCTGTTACCATTCTAGGCAACGTGACAAGCATAGGTGACGGTGCATTCGCTTACTGCCAGGGGCTGAAATCCATTACCATCCCTGGCAGCGTGACAAGCATCGGTAATGGGGCCTTCAATGGCTGCCAGGGGCTTAAAGAGATTTATTGCGAGGCAGTTACTCCCCCCGACTCTGAAGGCGATCCTTTCAGTGATCTCGGGAGAAGCAACATCCTGCTCGTTGTGCCCGACGGCTCCGAGGATTTGTACAAGGCTCACTACATCTGGGATCAGTTCTGGATAGAGACACCGACGGGGATCAGCCCCCTCCTAACCTCCCCCGAGGAGGGACCAATTTACGACCTCTCGGGCAAGCGGCTCCAGAAGATGCAACGCGGCATCAACATCGTTGGCGGCAAAAAGGTTGCTGTGAAGTGAGGGCGGAGCAACATACTCGGGGTCATAGTCAGATAGCCCATCATCCATAAAAGCAAGAGCCGGGAGCATCATCAGTCTGTGTTGCTCTCGGCTCTTTTTGTTTTTGTGTCAGTCGGAAATAAATCCGGAAACTGCAGAAACCATAAAACGCCTCTCAAGGGCAAAAAAACGCCTCTCAGGGGCATGAAAAACGCCGCCTGCGGCGATGGCAAATTCCGCGTGCGGCGTTGGGCATTTCCGCGTGCGGCGATTGCAATCCCCGCGTGCGGCGTTTTTAACACTTGCTGCCTATCTGGAAATCAGCAACTTAGGGGAGCCGATCTCTCCGCAGGAAGGCTCGGTCAGTTCCAGAAGCGGTGTGTGATGTCTGTGAGCTTGCCGTCTTCTACGCGATAGAGCCTTTGATTGGTTGTCCTGACGTTCAGTGGTCCGCATTTGGCATCGTAGGGACCTGTCTTCAGGTAGTCGAAGTTGGCCAGCTCTATCTCTTTCGGCAGTTCGCTCCGGCCGCTGTACCAGGCTGTGCGCACTTTGGAGTTCTGCTTTATCCAATGTGCCAGCCGGTCAATCTCGGCGGGGTCTTGGTCGCCTCCCATCAGGCAGAGGCAGGTCACTCCGATGTGGCTTTTCAGCATCTCTGCCAGGACTTCGACGCTCAGCGGCTCGCCAATGTCTGCCCAAAGGTATTGGCTGTGACAGCCCGGGCAGTGGATGGGGCAGCCGCTGATGTTGATGGCCAGGGTTATCTCGTCGGGAATCTCGGCGAAGACTTCTTTTACATCGACGTACTTCATCATCATTCCAGACCGCTGCTGTAGGTACGCTTGGCAGCCTCTATCTGACGGTCACGGCCGAAGGCGGGGATGGGGCGCAGATAACCGATGATGCGGGTGTACTGCGTGATGTTCGAGCTGCCGCAGCACGGGCAAACCTCGATGGGCTTCTTGATGATGTGTCCGCAGTCCTCGCACTTCGAGTTGGGGATGTTGAAGGTGTAGTAGGATGTGCCGTTCTCGATGGCGAAGTCGATGAGCTTGAGGTACTGCTCCTTCGAGAGGTGGTCCTGCAGGTTGCAGTGGAGTGCGCTGCCGCCGTCGGTGTACTGATAGGTCTGACGTCCGTGGAGGATGAACTTGTCGAGCACGCGTGTGTCGTCGTGTGCGTCGTAGAAGTAGGAGTTGTAGAGGTTCTCGTCCTCCGGCACCCAATAGCCGTCCTCCTTGTCCCAGCGGTAGTTCTTGCCGCCGAGGCCTTCTGCGGGAACGACCTCGGAGTTGAAGAGGAAGGGCTTCTTCTTGTCGTGGATGCTGTGGCGCTTGTTCTCCTCCTTGATGGTGCCCAGGATGAGCTGCAGGAACTGGATGTACTCCGGGTTGTTGTCAACCTTCAGTCCGAGGAAGCGTGCTGCTTCGTTGAGTCCGTTGATGCCGATGGTGGAGTAGAGCTTGCTGATGTAGATGTAGCCGCCGTTGGAAGCAGCGAACATGCCGCGGTCCTCCATCTCGTAGAGCATGGTCTTGTAGGCGATGTGGTACTTATAGACGCGCTCCAGTATGGTGGTGAGGTAGAGGCGCAGGAAGGCATAGAAGTCGAAGTTGCCTTCTGCAGCAGCGACGGTGTGCTTGGCGTCCTGCACGATGCGGTTGATGTTGAGGGTGATGACGTTGCACGAGCCGGTCATCACGCCCGTCAGTCCAGATGTGGGGTTGAAGGTGTTCTCCGTCAGCTCGTTCTTCAGACGGCAGCACGAGGCAAGCGAGTCGGCGCTGTCCGAGATGTAGGTGAAGAAGGAGTGCCCCTCGGCATACATCTCTGCGGTGAAGTCCTTGTAGTCCTTGTCGATGATGTCCTTCGTCTCGGGGTCATAGACCATAGCCATTGTCTCGACGGGGAAGGTGAGCAGTTGCTTGAGGCGAAGTTTGTTGAACCACTTCATGAACATGCGCTGCAGGGTGTCGATGGCTTTCCATTCGGGCTTTGTGCCGTCGGGATAGCAGAAGTCGGCGAAGAGGCTCTTGAAGTATGTGTGATCGTAGTAAGAGACGTTCGTGAAGGGAGACTGATATGAGCGGTTGCCTGCAGGCTGGTTGATGCCCCAGATGAACTGCTTGAAGGCTTTCAGGATGTGCTCGCGTATGGTGCGCTCCTGCAGACAGATGTCGGTCGTGGCAACCTCGTCAAGATGGTCGTACCACTTTGCTCCGAACTCAGAGATGATGTAATAGTTCAGCACCACGAAGTATTCGCCGAAGGCTACTGCGCCTTTGCACTGGGAAGAGAGCAGGAAGGTGAGGTTAGTGATCTGTCCGGAGAAGGACTGCAGGTCGTTTGGCGGGCCAGGCGTGACGCCATCGATATTGCCCACGCCGTCGGTCATGAGGGGGTAGAGGCTGACGGCCATGCAGTACTGCTTCAGCACGGGCGTGGAGGCCTCGTCGTGTGTATATATAATGTGGTGGTTCAGGTCTATCTCGTACTGCTTCGACACTTCGGGGAACATCTGGTTCAGTTTCTCCTTCATGCGCTGGCGCTGGATGACGCGGTTGGTGGTCTTATAGACTTCGCCTTCCAGGTTTGCCACGTTCTTCATGGTCACATTTGCATTGGCGTCTGTTTCCGAAGCGGTGGCGGCATTGTCGGCGCTGAGGCTGTACTCTTTCATGTAGTCGATGCGCTCTTTGATGAAGCGGGCTTCGGCGTGCTGGTGACGATAGAGGATATAGGACTTCGCCTCGTCGTAGTAGCCGTTCTGCATCAAGGCCAACTCCACACGGTTCTGTATCTCCTCCACGGTGAAGCCGTCGCGGACCGAGATACTTTCGCTCAGGTCGGTGGCAACGCTCTTGATTTTCTCCTCGTCGTGCTTGTTCACCGACCTCAATGCTTCGACAAGGGCATTTTTGATTTTGGCTCTGTTAAACTCTTCCTGGGAGCCGTCTCTTTTGATTACGATCATGGTGTGTGTATAGGGTGTTAATAATGTGTCTGTTTTACTTCCTTGCGGAAAACGACTACAAAGGTAGAGAGTTTTTTCGAATTGACCAAAAAGAAATAAGAAAATTTTACAAGAAAAATAAAAGTTTTCCAAAACAAAAAGTCATGTCGTTGAGTGGCAGGCTCTTAGGTGTTAGGCGTCAAACAAAAAGTTTCCCGAAATGTATATTTCCCCCTGATAGTGCGTTGCTTTTGTTGGGCAACTTTGTGTCTTTTTGAGGCTGCGGGAAGCGTGTTCGCTTTTGACGGCCGTTTTTATATGCCCAATCACATAAATAAAACATGAAAAGAGGGCGTTTTTGTTGTCTGTTTTCGTAAAATGTCATACCTTTGCAGGCGAAATCAGGATAAATAACCTAAAAAGAGCATTAGACATGAAGAAGTTAAGAATTGCCGTAGTGGGTTACGGAAACATTGGGAAGTACACAGTGCAGGCTTTGCAGGCGGCACCGGATATGGAGATTGCGGGCGTCGTTCGCCGCAATGGTGATGCCGACAAGCCGGCCGAGCTGGCGGAGTATCCTGTCGTGAAGGACATCAAGGAGCTGGGTAAGGTGGATGTTGCCATCCTTGCTACGCCCACTCGTTCCGTCGAGGAGCATGCTCTGAAGTGTCTCGCCCTGGGTATCAATACGGTGGACAGTTTCGACATCCACACCTCCATTCTCGACCTCCGTCGCAGTCTGTCGGCTGCCGCAAAGCAGTATGGGGCAGTAAGCATCATCTCTGCCGGATGGGATCCGGGCAGCGACAGCATCGTCCGCACCTTGATGGAGAGCCTTGCGCCGAAGGGCTTGACCTACACGAACTTCGGTCCTGGCCGTTCGATGGGCCACAGCGTGTGCGTTCGCAGTAAGGCGGGCGTGAAGGATGCGCTCTCTATGACGATTCCCGTGGGCGAAGGCATCCATCGCCGTATGGTGTATGTGGAGTTGGAAGAGGGTGCGAGCCTCGAGGAAGTGACGAAGGCCATCAAGGCTGACCCCTATTTCTCTCATGATGAGACGCACGTGTTCCAAGTGGAGAGCGTGGATGCCCTGAACGATGTGGGCCACGGCGTGAACCTCGTGCGCAAGGGCGTGAGCGGACAGACGCACAACCAGCTCTTCGAGTTCAACATGAAGATCAACAATCCGGCCCTCACGGCTCAGGTGCTCGTCAATGCGGCCAGAGCCACGATGAAGCAGCAGCCGGGAGCCTACACGATGATTGAGATTCCCGTCATCGACTACCTGCCTGGCGACCGCGAGCAGATAATCGGGCACCTCGTATAAGGAGGGTTTGGTCTTTTAGCGAAGTAAAAGGGAGCTGTGCGGCTCCCTTTTATATTATATATAATGTAGTCCGGTGAATTTTTCCCTGCGGTTTTCACCCCACCCCTGCCCCTCCCCTTAAATGGGAGGGGAGTTGGGGAGCATGCTCTCCGCACCCTCTCTCCTGATGTTTTGGGAGCGGAAATCCTGAAAAATCCTTTACAAAAAATGTGCCGAAAAGCGGGGCGTCGGGCGATGAGGCACGTGTCGGAAGCCAACGCCGCACGCGATGTTGGTCAACGCCGCACGCGGAGTTTGCAATTTCCCCGTGTGGAGATGCCCAACCCTGCAGGCGGAATTTGGCGAAAATCCACGCGGAATTTATCCGTACGGCCTCCGCAGATGGTACTTTCTTTGCCTCCTCTTTTGAAATGCCTCTTCGCAAACCATTGATAATAGAGGGAAACGCGATTTAAGCCCTTATTTTGCTTCGGGGGTAGGAAAGTGCCACAGCACAAAAAACAGGCCGTCTGTGCGCGTCGCAAAAGGAAATATCTTTACAAAATGGGGCAGGTGCGGGTGGAGTGGGGGACAGACGGGAGGGGCGTTGCTCCGTTTTCGGCCTTTTTGTCCCTTTTGAAGGCCGTCTTCCCCCTCGAAACTCGAATTATTTATCCATAATCCTGCATGAACGCACATTTTATCTTGATAAAATGACTTATCTCACAAAAAAGTTGTATCTTTGCGGCGAAAATGGGGTGCTATGCACTTGAATTGAATGAAGAAACTACTCATTGAAACTTACGGATGCCAGATGAATGTGGCCGACAGCGAGGTCGTGGCCAGCATCATGGGTATGGCAGGATATGAGGTGACGGAGCAGGTGGATGAGGCCGATGCCGTGTTCCTGAACACTTGCTCCGTGCGCGACAATGCCGAGCAGAAGATACTGTCCAGGCTCGACTTCTACCACAGCTTGCAACGGAAGACGGGCCGCCGCATCATCGTCGGCGTGCTGGGCTGCATGGCCGAGCGCGTGAAGGAGCAACTCATCGAGGCGCATCATGCCGACCTCGTGGCCGGCCCCGACGCTTACCTCACGCTGCCCGACCTGATTGTGCAGGCGGAATGCGGACACAAGGCCATCAACGTGGAGCTGTCCACCACAGAGACATACCGCGACATCGTGCCTCAGCGCATCTGCGGACCGCACATCTCGGGCTTCGTCAGCATCATGCGAGGCTGCAACAACTTCTGTCACTATTGCATCGTCCCCTACACCAGAGGGCGAGAGCGCAGCCGGGATGTGGAGAGCATCCTGCGCGAGTGCCGCGACCTGCAAGAGCGAGGCTACAAGGAGGTCACCCTGCTCGGGCAGAATGTGAATAGCTACAATGCCGGACCCACCCCCAACCCCTCCAGACCCACCCCCAGCCCCTCCCTTGTAGGGAGGGGGACAGATACCAATCTGACTGCTCTGTCTGTGGCAGAACTGTCTGCTCCCCTCCCTACAAGGGAGGGGCTGGGGGAGGGTCTGGAGAGGTTGGGAGAGGGTCCGGTGTCTTTCCCCTCTTTGCTTCGCCTCGTTGCCCGTGCTGTGCCGCAGATGCGTGTGCGCTTCACCACGTCGCATCCCAAGGATATGAGCGACGAGACGCTTCTCGTGATTGCCGAGGAGCCCAACATCTGCCACCATATTCACCTGCCGGTGCAGAGCGGAAGCAATCGCATCCTGAAGCTCATGAACCGCAAGTACACAAGGGAATGGTACCTCGACCGCGTGGCCGCCATACGCCGCATCATACCCGATTGCGCCATCTCGACCGACATCTTCGTCGGCTACAGCAGCGAAACGGAGGAAGACCACCAGCAAAGCCTCTCGCTCATGCGTGAGGTGGGCTACGACAGCGCCTTCATGTTCAAGTACAGCGAACGGCCAGGCACGTACGCCAGCAAGCATCTGCCCGACGACGTGCCGGAGGATGTGAAGATACGGAGGCTCAACGAAATCATCGCGCTGCAGAACGAGCTCTCCGCAGAAGCCAACAGGAAATGCGTGGGAGGGCAGTATGAAGTCCTCCTCGAAGGCGTCAGCAAGCGCAGCAAGGACGAACTCTTCGGCCGTACAGGGCAGAACAAAGTGGTCATCGTGCCTCGTGGCGGCCTCCGCATCGGGCAGACAGTTCCCGTCGTCATCACAGAGAGCAGCAGCGCCACACTAAAAGGAAAGATAATAGAATGAAGCATAAAAGGAAACACAAGATGGCTTGGACGATGCAAGCCATCACCAGTACAATCAGCACGAGCCTGCTGCTCATCCTGCTCGGGCTTGTGATACTGCTTTCGCTCACGGCTCGCGTTGTGGCGGACAGCGTCAAGGAGAACCTGACCGTCACCGTCGTGCTCGACGACGATGTGCAGACAACAGAGGCGGTGCATCTGCTCGACTCGTTGCAGGCAATGCACTATGTGAGCGGCATCGACTACATCAGCCGCGAGCAGGCCTTGCAGGAACAGATAGAGAGCATGGGCATCGACCCCACCGAGTTCCTCGGAGCCAACCCCTTCTCCATATCGATGGAGGTAAAGGTGAAGCCGGAGTACTCGTGCAACGACAGCCTGGAATGGATAGCAGGCGAGCTGCGAGCGTCAAAGCTTGTGGCAGACGTCCTCTATCAGAAGGACTTGGTGGAGAGCCTGAACAGGAACCTTCATCGCGCCTCCTTCTTCTTGCTCGCCATCGCCCTGCTGCTTGTCATCATTTCGCTGAGTCTCATCAACAACACCGTCCGGCTGAGTGTCTTTGCCCATCGCTTCGTGCTCCACACCATGAAACTGGTGGGAGCGAAGTGGAGCTTCATCCGCCGGCCGTTCCTCGTCAAAGGCTTCTGGCTGGGCGTTGTCTCGGCACTCATTGCCGACGCGGTCATCTTCGGCGGCATCTACTGGGCGTCGCGCTACGACAGCAGCATCTTGAGCTACATCACCCAAGAGAACATGATTATCACCGGCGTCTCGGTTCTCGTCATAGGACTCGTGCTGACCATCGTCTGCACTTTCTTCTCCGTGACGCATTGCCTGAAGATGCGCGTGTCGGAACTGTACTAAAGCCCCCCTCCACGATTTCACCTTGGCGGCGTGATAATAAATCGTCAAACAGTGAATAATAAATCGTCAAACGGTGAACATTAAAAGATATAATAGTAAATAGTAAATGATAAAACAGTAAATAACATGGCATTCAGTAAAAAGAACTACATCCTGCTGGCCATCGGAATGGCAATCGTCATTCTTGGCCTTGTGCTGATGTCGGGCGACGGAAGTGCAGAAGGCTTCTTCAATCCCGACATCTTTAGCGCTCGTCGCATCAAAGTGGCACCCCTGGTGAGCCTCTTCGGCTTCGTCTTCATCATGATAGCCATCATGTACAAGCCCAAAACACGTAAGGAAGAGAAGTAGGAGGCACAGGCATGACAGCAATCGAGACCATCATCATCGCCATCGTGGAAGGCTTGACGGAGTTCCTTCCCGTGTCTTCCACAGGACACATGATTATCACGCAGAACCTTCTCGGCGTAGAGAGCACGCCCTTCGTCAAGGCGTTCACCATCATCATCCAGTTCGGCGCCATCCTTTCGGTGGTGTGCCTCTACTGGAACCGCTTCTTCCGCCTGAACCGCACACCTGCTCCTGCAGGCAGCACGCCGCTGCAAGCCTTCCTCCACAAATGGGACTTCTACTGGAAACTGCTTGTGGCTTTTGTGCCTGCCATAGTGATTGGCTTCATCGGCAAGATGTCAGGATTGATAGACCGCTTCCTCGAAAGCGTCGAGGTGGTAGCAATCATGCTGGTGCTTGGCGGCATCTTCATGCTCTTTTGCGACCGCCTCTTCAACAAGGGAAGGGAGCGGACAGAGCTGACAGAGGCGCGTGCCTTCCGCATCGGCCTGTTCCAATGCATCGCCATGATACCGGGCGTGTCGCGCTCGATGGCAACCATCGTAGGCGGCATGGCACAGAAGCTGACGCGCCGTGCTGCGGCAGAGTTCTCGTTCTTCCTCGCCGTACCGACTATGGCAGCAGCCACCGCCTTGGACTTCCTGCAGCTGTTCTTCGGCGACGAGGCTGATGCAAGTTGGGCCACACGCGACAATCTGCTGATGCTTGCGCTGGGATGCGTGGTGGCTTTCGTGGTGGCGTTGCTCGCCATGAAGTGGTTCGTGGACTTCCTCGCCAAGTATGGCTTCAAGGCCTTCGGTGTCTATCGCATCATCGTGGGCATCATCATCCTCGCCCTTCTCTGGTCGGGGCATTCACTCGTAATGGTTGACTGATGGATTTCATTGAGGGAGAGATACTTTGCTTCGACAAGCCGTTGAGGTGGACGAGCTTCAATCTTGTCGCTAAGATACGGAGTCAGCTGTGTCACCGGCTCGGTGTGAAGAAGCTCAAGGTGGGCCATGCAGGCACGCTCGACCCGTTGGCAACGGGCGTGATGGTCGTTTGCACAGGCAAAGCCACGAAGCGCATCGACGAACTGCAAGCGCACGTCAAGGAATATGTGGCAACGCTTCAGTTCGGTGCGACGACCCCTTGTTTCGACCTCGAAAAGCCGATTGACCAAACGTATCCCACCGAACACATCACAGAGGCGCTCGTCCGCGAGACACTCGGCAAGTTCCTCGGCCGCATAGAGCAGGTCCCGCCGGCATTCTCGGCTTGCAAGATCGACGGGAAGCGCGCTTACGACCTCGCCCGAAAGGGTAGGGAAGTGGAGCTCAAGCCTAAGGTGCTCGTCATAGATGAGATAGAGCTCCTCGACTTCAGCCCCGAGAAGATGCAAGCCACCATTCGCGTGGTCTGCAGCAAAGGCACATACATCCGGGCATTGGCCCGCGACATCGGAGAGGCTTTGCAGAGCGGCGCTCACCTCATCGCCTTGCGACGAACCCGAGTGGGCGATGTCCGCGTCGAGGACTGCATGAAGGTCGAGGACTTCCCTGGATGGCTTCAGCAACAAGACATTCGTAATAACGAAATAACTGTATAATGTAATAACGCCAATTATCACAGATATGAAACTACAACAATTCAAGTACAGGCTTCCCGAGGACCGCATTGCGCTGGAGCCCACGCCGTTTCGCGACGACTGCCGACTCATGGTGGTTCATGCCAAGAAGGGTGTCATAGAGCATCACGACTCGTTCCGCGATGTGCTCAACTACTTCGAGGAGAAGGACGTGTTCGTGTTCAACGACACCAAGGTCTTCCCGGCTCGCCTCTACGGAAACAAGGAGAAGACGGGAGCCAAGATTGAGGTCTTCCTGCTTCGCGAACTGAACAAGGACATGCGGCTTTGGGACGTGCTGGTCGATCCTGCTCGCAAGATCCGCATCGGCAACAAGCTCTACTTCGGCGAAGACGAGTCGATGGTGGCTGAGGTGATAGACAACACCACAAGCCGCGGCCGCACGCTTCGCTTCCTTTTCGACGGCACACACGAGGAGTTCAAGCGCGCCCTCTTCGCTCTTGGCGAGACACCCATCCCGAAGCAAATCATCAAGCGCGACGTCTTGCCTGAGGATGCCGAGAATTTCCAGACAATCTTCGCAGAGAAAGAGGGTGCTGTGACGGCCCCAACGGCTGGCCTTCACTTCTCTCCGCAGCTGATGAAGATGATGGAAATCAAGGGAGTGGACTTCGCCTTCGTCACCCTTCATTGCGGACTCAGCAACTTCCGCGAGATAGATGTCGAGGACTTGACGAAGCACAAGATGGACAGCGAGGAGATGCACATCGACCAGAAAGCCTGCGACATCATCAACAAGGCACATCTCGAGGGACACAAAGTGGTGGCAGTAGGCACGACGGTTCAGCGCGTCCTCGAGACCTCAGTGTCTACCGACGGACAGCTCAAGGAGTATCATGGCTGGACGAACCGCTTCATCTTCCCGCCCTACGACTTCCACATGGCTGATGCCATGATAGCTTCCTTCTACATGCCTTACAGCACGCTGCTCATGCTGACGTGTGCCTTCGGCGGTTACGACCTCATCATGAAGGCGTATAAGGAGGCACTTCGCTACAATGAGAACGACCCCAACAAGTGCTATCGGTTCGGTCCTTACGGCGATACGATGCTGATACTGAATGACTAAGAAAACAACACACAGCCCCCTCCCCGCTCCCCCTTTGGGGGAGTGCCTCAATCTCTCTGTTATAAGACGATTCAGCGACGATGAGGCACTCCCCCAAAGGAGGAGCGGGGAGGGGGCTTTTCTCTATCTCTCCCTTGGCTCCAACCTCGGTGACCGAGCCGAGAACCTGCGCCGTGCCATCGCGCTTATCGACGAGCGTGTTGGCGCGGTGCAGCGCGTTTCGTCCTTCATCGAGACGGAACCCTGGGGTTTCCAAAGCGAACACCCCTTTCTGAACGCTGCCGTGATGGTGCGGACGACACTTTCGCCCATCGAATGTCTCGACAGGACACAGCAGATAGAGCGTGAGCTGGGGCGCCGGAAGAAGTCGAAGGACGGCAAATATCACGACCGGCCCATCGACATCGACCTGCTTTTGTACAACGACCTCACCATCTCCACCCCCCGACTCACCATTCCCCATCCCCTCATGCAGGAGCGCGACTTTGTCATGATTCCGTTGCGCGAAATCCTGCCCTCCACAGAACAATAATCGGCTCAACACGCTGCATTGCCCGTCACGACTGGCATTGTTGGCATTTTTGGCTTGCTTGGTTCATTGATTGGTCATGATAAATCAATTGCTGCATCATGATAAATCAATTGCTGCATCATGACCAATCAATGAACGTCGCAGGCGGCGTTTTGCAACTCCCCTTGTCGGGACGAGCGTCCCAACATGCCGAAAGACACAAAACGGGCAGCTAAGTAAATAATTTTTTATTGCTGTCCGGTAAATTCGGCCTGAAAGGCCATTAAGATGTCAGCCCAGGGCATCGCCCTGGGTTTATGACGCAGAAGTAGATTTCGCCCTAAAGGGGCAAAAGATTTGTGTTTTGTGCTTTTGCTCTTACAGAGCGCTATTTGACGCGGCATTTCAATACCCAGGGCGCTGCCCTGGGCTGACATCTTTCTGCCCCTTTGGGGCGTCCCAAGCCCCTGCCACTTACATCTTGCTCTAAATGCCGATGGTTGGGAGGGGGCAAGAGATGATGAATTATTTTTACCGGACACCTATGATAATTTTTCACTTTTCACTTTTCACTTTTCACTTCTTTTCGTACCTTTGGGAGCACGCCTTGAGGGTACTTTCATTCGGTCTGACAAAAAAAAACTGCGTTTTGTTTGGTTATGCTCTCAATTATTCGTACCTTTGCACCCGCATTTGCGAAACAGTGCCGACGAGAGGTGCTGTTCGACAAACAAGTTCAACACATAACACACAACATTATGTACTTAGATTCAGCTAAGAAAGAAGAGATCTTTGAGAAGTTCGGTCAGGGCAAACAGGACACAGGAAGTGCCGAGAGCCAGATCGCTCTGTTCACTCACCGCATTGCTCACCTCACCGAGCACATGAAGCAAAACCGCAAGGACCACAGCACCGAGCGTGCTCTCACAGGTCTGGTTGGTAAGCGTCGCGCCCTGCTCAACTACCTGAAGGCCCGCGACATCACCCGCTATCGTGCCATCGTCAAAGCTCTCGGCCTGCGTAAATAACCTGCGCAGCTCCGCTGGTAAAGAAAAAAGGCTGCATTCCCTCAGCGGGCGTGCAGCCTTTCTTTCTTTTAATTATTAACTTTAAAATAGGAAAACCTAGGATAACCTAGGAATGCCTAGGACAGCCTAGGATAACCCTTCAACAGTTATGAATTGGAAAAAGATTTTGCCTGATGTGCTGGCCGTCGTGTTCTTTGTGGCCGTCAGCGTCGTGTATTTCATCGTGCCCATCCGCGATGGGTTGGTCCTGACGGGACACGACCACACCGGCGGCGTCGGCAGTGGTGTGGAGATGGACCAGTACAGAGCCACTCATAATGGCGAGCGTACGCGCTGGACCAACACGCTCTTCTGCGGAATGCCGACTTATCAGATGAGCCCCAGCTACCGCAGCACCGAGACGCTCAGCTCGTTGGAGCGCGTCTATCAGCTCGGCTTGCCAGGTCTCTCGGCATACGCCGCCTACGTCTTCATGATGCTGCTCGGCTTCTACATCATGCTCAGGGCGTTCGATTTCCGCGTCTGGATGGCAGCCCTCGGCGCGGTATTGTGGGCCTTCAGCAGTTACTACTTCATCATCATCCAAGCCGGACACATCTGGAAACTCCTGACGCTCAGCTTCATTCCGCCTACCATTGGAGGCATGGTGCTGTGCTACAGAGGCCGGTACTTGCTGGGCATCGTGGTGACGGGCTTCTTCACGGCGATGCAAGTCCTCAGCAATCATGTCCAGATGAGCTACTATTTCCTCTTCGTCATCGGTTTGATGTCGCTCGCCTTCCTCATCGACGCCATCCGTCAGAAGACGTTTGCCAAGTGGCTGAAGGCAACCTTGTGCTTCGCCATCGGCGGCATACTCGGCGTCTGCATCAACCTGAGCAACCTCTATCATACTTGGGAGTACAGCAAGGAGAGCATGCGCGGCAAGAGCGAACTCACGCAAAAGACGAAAGACCCTGCAGACCAGACGACCAGCGGCCTTGAGCGCAGCTACATCACCATGTGGTCGTATGGAAAGGGAGAGACTTGGACGTTGCTCGTTCCGAACACCAAAGGCGGCGCGAGCCAACTGCTGGCCGACAACGAGACGGCGATGAAGCACGCCAAGCAGGACTTCACTCCCATCTATCGCGCCTTTACACAATACTGGGGCGAGCAGCCCGGGACGAGCGGACCGGTGTATGTCGGCGCCTTCGTCCTCATGCTCTTCTGGCTCGGCTTCTTCGTCGTGAAAGGCCCGATGAAGTGGTGTCTCATCGCCGCTACCGTGCTGAGTATCATGCTTTCATGGGGCAAGAACTTCATGGGCTTCACCGATTTCTTCCTCGATTACGTGCCGATGTACGACAAGTTCCGCACCGTCGCCAGCATCCTCGTCATCGCAGAGTTCACGATACCCCTGCTTGCGATGCTCGCCCTGAAAGAGGTCGTCAGCAATCCCGACTGCCTGCGCGGCAAGGAAGACCACCTTCCGCGCGTACATTATATTACTATTAGCTTCGCGCTCACCGGCGGTGTGGCCCTGCTGTTCTGGCTCATGCCTGACGTCTTCTTTGGCAATTACATCTCTTCCTCCGACCAGATGTACATGCAGCAATATGTTTCGGCGGGCTATATCCCACAGGAGATGGCCGGCCAAATCATGGCGAACATGAGCGAGATGCGCAGGGCGATGTTCACTTCGGATGCACTCCGCAGCTTCATCGTTGTGGCCATCGGCACCGTCCTGCTGCTTGCATATCGCTTCCAGAAACTGAAGGCGACTCCGATGATTGCAGGTATCATCCTGCTCTGCCTCGTCGATATGTGGGGCATCAACAAGCGCTACCTCAACGACGGCATGTTCTCCCGTCCGCAGACAAACGCTCAGGCGTTCCCCGAGACAGAGGCCGACAAGATGATTCTGCAGGATACCGACACCTATTACCGCGTCCTGAACCTCAGCGTCAGCACCTTCAACGACAACACCACCTCGTTCTATCACAAGAGCATCGGCGGCTATCATCCCGCCAAGCTGCGCCGCTATCAGGAACTCATCGAGGAGCATCTGCAGGGCGAGATGGGCAGGCTCAACGCAGCCGTTGTGGAGACCGGCGGACATCTCGAGGCATGCAACGGCGACAGCCTCTTCCATGTGCTCAACATGCTCAACACAAAGTACGTCATCCTGCCTTTGAAGGACAACGGCAAACTGCCTGTGCAGAATCCTTGGGCACAAGGCAACGGCTGGTTTGTCGAGCAGATTGACTATGTTCCCGATGCCGATGCCGAGATTGCAGCACTTCATGATGCCGACCTCAGGACGGTGGCTGTCGTCGATAAGCAGTTCGAAGGCATTCTCGGAACACCCGCATTGCAGAAAGACACCACAGCCAACTCGTCTGTCGAGCTCACCAACTACGAGGCCAACCGCTTGGCGTATAAGGTGAAGAGCCCGAAAGGAGGCATCGTCGTCTTCAGCGAGATATATTATCCTGGCTGGACTTGCACCATCGACGGGCAGGCTGCGGAGATTGCCCGAGCCAACTATGTGCTTCGCGCCATCAAGGTTCCCGAAGGCGAACACGAGGTCATCATGACCTTCGACCCGCAGACCGTTCACATCACGGAGGCAATTGCTTACGGCGCTCTGGCATTGTTGGCTTTGATGCTCATAGTGCTGGTTGTCGCAGGCTTTCATAAAAGTAAAACAAAAGAAACCGAATAGAAAACCATGAAGCGCATCCCTACCACCCTCACCCTGCTGCTCTGCCTTCTGTCCTTTGCAGGCAACATGCAGGCGCAGAGCCTTTCAGAACAGTATTGGCAGTTGCTTTCAGCAGCACAGGCCGCTTATGACGAGGCCGTCGGCTATAGGATTGGCGACGAGATTCCCTTGAATGCCAAGCAGCTGAGCAGTAATGCCAGCGACTGGCAGGAAGGGCAGTATCTGTCGTATCTGCTGGACGGCAATCCCTCGACCTTCTGGCATAGCGACTGGCACAATCAGGTCTCTGAGACGCACTACATCCAGATAGACCTCGATGAGCCGATAAGTTGCGACCTGAGCCTGTATGTCCTTCGCAGGAGGACTGATTCGGGCAATCATCCTACGCTTATGGGCTTATACGGAAGCAATGACGAATACGACTGGACATACATCGGGCAGTATCAGCTCGGCAATGCAAGCTCGGGGCAAGAGTTTATGGCCGCTCCTCTTTCCTTGGACGGCAACTCCTATATGTACTTGCGTTTGACGATTGAGGAGAATTCCAGCGGCAAGACCTTCGGCCACTTTGCAGAGATAAGGCTCTATGAAGGCGAGCACATCGGCCCGAGCTACCTGATAGACCTCGGTTTCCATGCCACACGGTTCAAGAACAAGATAGATGAGGCAGCGCGGGTGGATGAAAGCGACATCACGGAGGAGCTTCTCGAGGAGCTGCAGCAGGCGTATGATGCCTTTATGGCCGAGTTCGAGCGCATCAAGAACGGCGGCGCCCCTTCCTTTGTGCAGTTCAGCAACCTGCCATCGCTCTATATCAACACCTACGATGGCAGCGCCGTCACCAGCAAGACCAACTACCAGTATGCCAAGATGTGGCGCATCGAGGGTGACAGCATCGCCGTCTATGATTCGCTCAAGATACGTGGTCGAGGCAATTCCACATGGGGCTTGGAGAAGAAGCCGTACCGCATCAAGTTCCAGAAGAAGCAGAGGTTCCTGGGCAAGGGTCATGCCAATGCCAAGAACTGGACGCTTATGGCCAATCATGTGGACAAGACTTTGATACGCAACGCTTTGGCAAGCTTCATTGCCAAGCGCCTCGGGCAGACCTTCGTGCCTTCCGCGGTTCATGTGGATATAGCCCTCAACGGCGAGTTCATTGGCAACTACCAGATCAGCGACCACATGGATGTGCACAGAGGTCGTGTCGATATATATGAGCAAACCGGCTATGTGGATGATGAGGATGCAGACATCAGCGGAGGCTATTTCCTGCAGCTCGACGGAACGGCGGGCTCCGACCCTGTTCATTTCTGGACGAACCTGACCGGCTCTGGCATCTCTATCAAGTCGCCCGACGAGGAGGTCATCAATCAACGGCAAAGGAGCTACATCCAGGATTATGTCAACGAGTTTGAACAAACGCTGCTTGGCAATGACTATGCCGACCCCGAGTGGGGATACAGGCCTCTCATCGACAGCCTCTCGCTGGCCTCGTACTTCCTTACGGTAGAGTATTGTGCGAATGCCGACGGCTACTACAGCATCTATTTCTATAAGGACATCGACGACCCGCGCCTCTATTGGGGACCTTGCTGGGACTATGATATCGCCTTCAACAACTGCCATCGCCTTGGGGAGTTCACGAACAAGATGATGATCAATAGCGCTTATGGCGAAAGTCAAGGGCGCCGCTGGTTCAACCGCTTCTACAGTGACCCGTGGTTCAAGAACCTGAGCGGACGCATCTGGCACCAAGCCATTGCCGACGGACTGATGTACGATGCCCTGGCCTTTGTGGATAGCGTGGCACAGCACATCGACGAGAGCCAACGGCTCAACTTCCAGCGGTGGAGCATCATGCAGCGCACTTGGGACGAACTGATGCTCTTCAGCACATATCAGGAAGGTGTGGACTATCTGAAACGCTTCCTTGTGGACCACGCCGCCTTCCTCTCTTCACAGCTTCCCAACCCCGATGGCCTGCAGCCTGCCCCCGAACCTGCGGCCAATCCGCTGGGCCTTAGTCTCACGCGCGCGTATTATATATATAATGTAGGGTCGAACAACACGACCTGTTTCCTCGACGATGGTAGCAACCTGGTTTGTGGATGGGAATACGACGACACTCGCAAGGCGACCCAGCAGTGGCGCATCGAGCCGGTGACGGGCGACTATTACCGTATCGTCTCGCCCGACAGCAGGTTCGCCATCACGGATATGGCTGAGGGGTCCGACGGCGCATATACGACGGGCAGCCAGTTGCAGGTGACCGAGATAGATGGCGAAAACGACCGCCAGCTCTGGCGATTCGTGCCGACGGCGGGCAACTATTGTATCGAGAACAAGCAGACGATGTTGGCTTGGAACAACTCGAATGGCCGGTCGGACAACGGCAACCCCACCATCTCCTGGACCAACGACGGCAACAATGTGAGCAAGCCTACGCGCCAATGGTACATCGTGGAGGGCGACGAACTGATGGAAGAAGATCCTCTTGCCCTGCTCGAGACCGATGTGGACTATCGCATCACCTATAATGCTGCGGCGGAAGAGGTGCTGATCCGCATCCCGACCGATGCCAAGAACCGCGAGGGCGTCATCCGCCTTTACGATATGCAGGGACGACACATAAACACGGGTACTATCGACCAGCCCATAAGCATGGCAGGAATGCCTAAGGGCGTCTATATGCTCAGCTGGACTGTGCAGGGCCATAGCCGTAGCCTCAAGTTCCTGAAGCCTTGATGAGCGACTGCCTAAGTCGCTGATTTCCAGTATGGCAGGAGGCGCTCAAAACGCCGCCTGCGGCGATGGCAAATTCCGCGTGCGGCGATGGGCAATTCCGCGTGCGGCGATTGCAATCCCCGCGTGCGGCGTTTTCAGGCTCCCCGTGGAGGGGTTTGTCAGGGTGCGTTCCCTTCTATGAAAATATGTCAGTCGTGACAGGAAATAGTGCGTGTCAGTTCAGTTTGGCACGCACTTTGTATGTAAGAATGTAGAAAGTTTAACCAATTAACTAAATAAGACAATGAACGTAAAACCATTGGCAGACCGCGTGCTTATTGAGCCCGCTCCTGCAGAGACAAAGACAGTAGGCGGCATCATCATCCCCGATACCGCAAAGGAAAAGCCCCTGAAGGGCACCATCGTAGCCGTAGGTAATGGCACAAAGGACGAGGAAATGATCCTCAAACAGGGCGACGAAGTCCTCTATGGCAAGTATGCCGGCACAGAACTCGAGTTAGAGGGAAAGAAGTATCTCATCATGCGCCAGAGCGACGTGGTGGCAATACTCTCGTAAATCACAAAGGTTCGTAATAACGTAATAACGATAAAACGTAATAACGAAAGAAAGGAATAAAATCATGGCAAAAGATATTAAATTCAACCTCGAGGCCCGCGAAGCAATGAAGCAGGGCGTTGACCAGTTGGCAAATGCAGTGAAGGTAACCCTCGGTCCCAAGGGCCGCAATGTTATTCTCGAAAAGAAGTTTGGCGCTCCTCAGATCACAAAGGATGGCGTCACAGTGGCAAAGGAAGTGGAGCTCGCAGACGCTTTCCAGAATGCTGGAGCTCAGCTCGTCAAGAGCGTGGCAAGCAAGACTGGCGACGACGCTGGTGACGGCACGACCACAGCTACCGTACTGGCTCAGGCCATTGTGCGCGAAGGCTTGAAGAACGTGGCTGCAGGTGCCAATCCTATGGACCTGAAACGCGGTATCGACAAGGCTGTCGCAGCTGTCGTGGAGAGCATCAAGAAGCAGTCCGAGCCCGTGGCTGCCGACTATCAGAAGATAGAACAAGTGGCTGCCGTCAGCGCCAACAACGACCCGGAGATAGGTAAGCTCCTGGCCGACGCTATGCAGAAAGTCAGCAAGGACGGCGTCATCACCATCGAAGAGGCAAAGGGCCGCGACACAACCATCGGCGTTGTGGAAGGCATGCAGTTCGACCGCGGTTACCTCAGCTCCTACTTCGTGACCGACACGGAGAAGATGGAGTGCGTCATGGAGAACCCCTACATCCTCATCTACGACAAGAAGATCTCGAACCTGAAGGACTTCCTGCCCATCCTCGAGCCGGCAGTCCAGAGCGGACGTCCCCTGCTCGTCATCGCAGAAGACGTGGATAGCGAAGCCCTCACAACACTCGTTGTGAACCGCCTCCGCACACAGCTCAAGATCTGCGCCGTGAAGGCTCCAGGCTTCGGCGACCGCAGGAAGGCTATGCTGCAGGATATCGCCACACTGACAGGCGGCGTTGTCATCAGCGAAGACACAGGCCTCAAGCTCGAGCAGGCCACTATCGAGATGCTCGGCACATGCGATAAGGTGACCGTCAGCAAGGACAATACCACCATCGTCAACGGACATGGTCAGAAGGAGCTCATCCAGGACCGCATCAACCAGATTAAGAACGAGATAAGCAACTCCACAAGCGACTACGACAAGGAAAAGCTGCAGGAGCGTCTCGCAAAACTGAGCGGCGGCGTGGCTGTGCTGTATGTCGGCGCTCCCAGTGAGGTAGAGATGAAGGAGAAGAAAGACCGTGTGGACGACGCTCTGTGCGCAACCCGCGCAGCTATCGAAGAAGGTATCATACCCGGCGGCGGCGTGGCTTACATCCGTGCACAGGAAGCCATCGAAGGCATGAAGGGCGACAACGCAGACGAGGAAACTGGTATCCAGATTATCCGTCGTGCCATCGAGGAGCCCCTCCGACAGATTGTCGAGAATGCCGGCTTGGAAGGCAGCGTAGTGGTCAACGAAGTTCGCCACGGCAAGGGCGATTACGGCTACAATGCCCGCATCGACAAGTACGAGAACCTGAAGGCTTCAGGCATCATCGACCCTGCCAAGGTGACACGCGTTGCCCTCGAGAATGCTGCAAGCATCGCAGGCATGTTCCTCACCACGGAATGCGTCATCTGCGAAGCAAAGGAGGATAAGCCCGAGATGCCTATGGGCGGCGCTCCTGGCATGGGCGGCATGATGTAATAAGAGCCTCTCCATCGTTCCTTCCCGAAAAAGGGAATAGCACAAAGAAAGCCGCTTCGTCTGAAAGGACGGGGCGGCTTCTTCTGTTACAAATGATATGCAATGTAAACGCCAACACGAATGACAATATAAAGCCATTTAGGAAAAAACTCCACAAATCGTTTGGCAGTTTAGAGAATTGTTTATAACTTTGTGCGCAATTATATACTATAATTTAATAAACCATAAACTAAAGAACTATGAAAAAAATCTTCTCTTTGATTACTATGTTCCTGCTATGCCTGTGTAGCATGGGTGCAGAAACAGCGACCACTTTGTTCGAGAACTACCATTTGTATGTGGTTGGCGAGAACGGCAGGGTTGGTAGTTCTGCAGAGTTGTATCTTTGCATGAAGAACCAGACCCCGATCAACATCTGGACATGTGATGTCGTTCTTCCCGAAGGCGTTACCTGCCGCGATGTCACCATTTATGATGCCGGCGGCCGTTATCCTGAAGGCTACAACGCACAGCTTTCCTATTCTGTCAATAACGATGGTTCTGTCAACATCAGCTGCTCTGGTGAGGAGGGCGTTGGCTTGGAACTCAAGGATGGCGCCGTAGCTGTTATTTCCGTTGACATTGACGAATCTGTAGATGAGGGCGAATACGAGGTGATTGTGAAAAACAGCTACTTCGTTGAGCCAGACGGCCACATTTACCAGTTCGGTCAGTACGACTTCGACAAGAGGTTTCATTGGGTAATAGAGGAAGCGACCTGGTATGTAGTCACCTTCCGTTTCTATCAGGATGGCGAGCAGTGGGATCAGGTGCAGGATGAAGTGCATGCAGGCGACCCCATTCCCGTTCCTTCTGACATCCCGACAAGAGAAGGCTATGACTTCGATGGCTGGGATCCTGAGGTTCCCGATGTTATGCCTGCCCAGGACATGACATTCACCGCCAAGTGGAAAGCCCATACCCACGATGTCATTTATTATGTGGACAATGAAGAGTACCGGAGGGTGACGCTGGAGTATGGTGCACCCATCGAGCTGATTGACGAGCCTACAAAGGAAGGCTACAACTTCTCGGGCTGGAGCCAAGTGCCCCTCGAGATGCCTGATGCCGATGTGGAGGTGTTTGGCTCATTCGAAGTCATCTACTATGGTACAGAGTTCTACCTGTTCGAAGGTGGCGCCCTGTATGAGGGACAAGAGGTGGCTTATGGCGAGCCTCTGATAGTTCCCGACGACCCACAGGGTGATGACGTGCCGGAGGGTTACTCATTCGACGGCTGGGATCCCGAGATTCCTGAGACAATGCCTGCACACGACATGACATTCATTGCCAAGTGGAAGGTCAACACATACAAGCTTTATTACTATATCGACAACGACCTCTACTATACTGACGAGATAGAGTACGGTGCAACGATCACTCCTCAGGCTGCTCCTGAGAGAGAAGGCTACACCTTCGAGGGCTGGCTGAATATGCCTGAGGAACTGACCATGCCTGCAAGCGATGTCTATGTTTCCGCTAATTATACTGTCAACACCTACGAACTCATCCTCCTCGACGCCGAAGACGGCTCCCAGATAGAGAGTATGTCTCTGGACTATGGCGATGACATTGTGGCTACCATTCAGGAGATTTTCCAGACTCTTCCCGAAAGAGAAGGCTATACCTTCACGGGCTGGGGCAATGTGCCTGAGGACGGAAAGATGCCGGCCAGCAACCTGACTGTTTGGATGGAATGGGAAGTCAACAAGTACACGCTTGCCTTCATCGTTGACAACGATGTCATTTGGAGTGGCGATGTAGAGTATGGTGCACCGATTGTTGTGCCCGATGTTCCCGAGAAGGAAGGCTTTGTCTTCGATGGTTGGAATCAGGAGATTCCCGAAACCATGCCCGCCGGCGAGCTCATCATTTACGGCTCTTATAAGGCTGTCGCAGAGTTCATCACCCTCTCGCAGCAGTACGCCACCTTCTGTGCCGACCATAGCCTGGACTTCACGAACAGCGATTTGAAGGCATATATCGCTACCGGTTACATCAGCTCTCTCAACTATGTTGTTCTGGAGGAGATTAAGGAAGTTCCTGCTGGAACAGGCGTATTCCTTGTAGGCGAAGCAGGCAAGGAGTATATGGTTCCTTTTGCTGCCTTCAATGACATGCCAGTAGTGGAAGGCAATCTCTTCGTTGGTGTTCTCCAGCAAACCTATGTCTTCCCGACGGACGATGCCGGCAACAGCAATTATGTGTTCGGCGACCGCTATAACCAACCCGCCGAGGATGCTGCCTTCTATATCGTTTGGACTCCCAACGGCGCTATCCTGCCTGCACAGACCGCATACCTGCAGGTGAAGTTCAACGGCCAGGAGCCTGTTGAGCAAGTCAGGTTCGGCTTCCTCGACACAGCCGACGGCATCTCTGGCATTCAGCAGAATGCTGGCGAGAATGCTATCTTCGACCTCCAGGGCCGCCGCGTCAGCAAGACTGGCAAGGGCGTTTACATCATCGGTGGCAAGAAGGTTGCTTTCAAGTAAACTTGTGTAGGAGGGCTTGCTCCCCAAAGCAAGCCGCTCTTTCTGCAGAATAAGAAAGGGGAATGGCCTGATATGGAAGGCTGTTCCCCTTTTTTCGGGCCCGAGGGTGACCCCTCGGGCACGGTGGCTGTTCCCTCGGGCACGGTGGCTGGGGAGATTTCTGACGCGGGATATGCCGGCCCCTTCTGCGGGCTCGACTGTTTCATTGTGCGAGGTTCTTGATACGCAGCTTGCGTATGTGGAATCGCAACTTGCAGCTGCATGTCTGCAGCCTGCATTTCTGCGGACGCAACTTGCGTCTTTAGAACTCGGTTTGGGTTGTGGGGGAAGGCAGCAGGCTGGCCGAACAAATGGCGGCTGCTGAAAGTCTGTTTGTAGGCTGGGCTACGCTTTGTTTGCGGGTATCTTCAGCAAATCCTTCTGCGCTGTGAACCAGGGCAGGTGCTTCTTCAGGAGCCAGCAGCAGAGCATGGAGAATGCGATGGTGATGGCAAGGAAGATGAGGCTCTCGATGTGGCCTGTCTGCTGGAATGGCTCGGGCAGGAAATGACGGACGGCAACAAGGAGCGTTATGATTACCCGATGCGTGCAGAGCACGATGATGGAGTAGCGCCCGATGTAGGAGATGACGGGCAGCCTCTTGACGACGCTGCTCAGCAACAGAATGGCAAGCGAACCGGAGAAGCCTGTGATGTAGAGCATCGGCAAGGGGCTGCTGTAGGTGTTTCTGAAGAAGTAGAGCTCGCCCATGTAAGTGAAATGGAGCATCACGAACAGGCAGACGGAGCTGGCCAGGGCCCACCACCAGGGAATCCTCTTCTGCAGCACGTTCAGCCTCCTGTTCAGGATGAAGCCTGCCCACAGGAGCGGCATGCTGGTCATTGCCGAACCGATGTTCAGAGGGACACCGCCGGTGTAGTAGCCCGCTATGCCGAAGGCAAACATGCTGATGCCCAGCAGAATGTCCTGAGTCAGCTTGTCGGATGTGAGCCTGCTGACGCCATAGTAGGTCAGGGCAAAGATGATGTTCATGATGAACAGGCAGCGCAGGAACCAGAGCGGACTCCAGATGCTGTCGATGTTAACGCCTGTCGAGGCAAAGCTCGTGTAGTTCCTCACAAGCCAGCTCGACCCTCTGAGCAGAAGGAAGAAGAAGAGGTAGGGGACGAGAATCCTGTTGACTTTGCGGAGCAGGAACTCGCGTATGCCGCCTTGATAGTCCTTGAAGAAGAGGCCGGAGAGGATGAAGTAGAGCGGCATGCGCATCTGCTCGAAGATCTCGTTCAGGGGATAGTTGCCGGCAGAAAAGTAACCTTCATCGGAGATGTGGTCGAGGACGACGAGCAGGATGCAGATGCCCTTCGCCAGGTCGACGTACTCAATGCGGTCAGATGGATTCATAATTCACAATTCATGGTTCGACGTTACCTTTTCTCACACAAACTCAGTCGGGACACGACTTCCTTAATTATGAATCATGAATGAAGCATTATGAATTGGTAATAAGCACTGTGGCGTAGGCCGATATGCCTTCCTCGCGACCGGTGAAGCCCAGCTTCTCTGTCGTCGTAGCCTTGATGGAGACATCGTCCACATCAATACCCATCACATCGGCCAGGCATTGCTGCATCTCGGGGATGCGCGCCTTCAGCTTCGGCCGCTCGGCACAAACGGTGGCATCGATGTTGCCCACATGGTAGCCCTTTGTGGCGAGGAGCTCCACCGTCTTGCGCAGCAGAATCTTGCTGTCGATGTTATGGAAGGCCTCGCTGTTGTCGGGGAAATGGAAGCCGATGTCGCGCATGTTGGCAGCCCCCAGCAGGGCATCGCAGATGGCATGTATCAGGACGTCGGCGTCGCTGTGCCCCAGCAGTCCCTTCGAGTGCTCGAAGCGTATGCCGCCAAGCCACAACTCACGTCCCTCCACAAGCTGATGGACGTCGAAACCAAAACCGACCCTTATCTTATTGAACATAGAGTGTTGACTATTGAAGTTCCTCCCTTGGGAGGTTAGGAGAGGGGCCTTTTATCTGCGTCTCATCTTCCCGAAGAGGTCGCGCATGCCGTCCAGGTCGAAGCCGAGCGAGAAGCGCATCGTCTGGTCCAACGGGTTGGTCTGTGCAGTAGAGAAGACATACGAGGCATCGATGGAGAAGACGCTCATGTGGAAACCTGCGCCGACGGTGAAGTACTTACGGTTACCCTTGTTCTCTGCCTCGTGATGATAACCGGCACGGAGCATGAAGCGGTCGTTGTAGGTGTACTCGGCACCAAGACTCCACTGTATCTCCTGCATCTCTTCCTTGAAGCCGTTGGGCGCATCGCCGAAACTCTTGAAGATGCCCGCAATGGACGACACATCATAATAGTCCTTCTGCACGCGCTCTTCGTAGTCCTCGTCTGCCTCGTCCTCGTTCTGCTTGGGGTATGTGGGCACGAGCATCTTGTTCATGTCGGCGCCGATGCTGAACTTGTTGTACTCGTTGAAGGGGATGGTGAAGTTGCAACCAATACGGAGATTGGTGGGGATGAACTCTGAGTTGTCGCTGCCGCCATAGGAAATCTTCGAGCCGATGTTGCTGATGTTGATACCCCAGCCGAAGCTGCACTCGCGGTTGCCTGCCATAAAGTAGCCTAAGCGGTACATGGCGATATCGGCAGAAAAGGCTTTGCCGGCACTGCTCTCGGCCGTGTAGTCGTACTTGATGTCGGAAAGGATGAAGCGCAGGTTGACACCCATCGAGAAGGTCTCGCTGAGCATGCGGCTGTAGCCGGCATCGATGGCCATCTCGTAAGGCTTGATGGTCATGTCCTCCATGTCTGCAAGATAGACCTCGCCAAGGCTGAAGTAGCGCAGAGAGGCGTGCACGGCACTGTAGTCGCCGATGCGGTAGAAGCCCGTCAGGTTGGCAAGATTGATGTCGTTGACCAGCTTGCGCAACCAAGGCGTGTAGCTGATACCGACACCGGCACGTGCGATGTTGAACGGGTACTTAGCAGGGTTCCAGTATTGCGAATAGACGTCTGCCTCAGTAGCTGCACCGATGTCACCCATGGCACCAGCACGCGCATCTGGAGCGATGGCAAGAGATGTTACGCTGGTGTTCACGGGATTGAACATGTTCTGCTTGTCCTGCGCAAGGACAACTTCTGTGCTGCATACGGTGAGCAGCAGCAGGATGCGGATGATTCTGTGTGCTTTCATACTCTATAATAACTGCGCAGGAGGCTTATTTATTGTTTCGCACTATGATTTTTTGCGTTTTTGATGTCCATTTGCTCTGTCCGCACCTCACTCTGCAGCGATAAAGGTATATGCCGGTGTCGACCTTAGCGCCTGCTCCGTTGGTGAGGTTCCAGGTGACAGTATAGACGCCTCGCTCGCCTGTCGTGCTTTCCTCGTGCATCCAAAGGCGTCGGCCCGAGAAGTCGAAGACCTCTACGACAAAGTCGCAGTCACTGCCAGGCAGGTCGTAGCTTACCATGAAGTTCGTGCTGGTGATGGCAGGGTTCTGGCTCGCCATGAGGCGTACGATGTTGGTGGGGATTCCATCGTCCACCACGAAGTCGAGGCTCGTCTGGCTTGTGTTGTTCAGCACATCCCACGCACGGAAGGTGAGGCTGTGCGGGCCATTCTCGAGCTGCGGGATGTTGTAGGCGACAGAGCCCCGTGTGAAGTCGCCGAACTCGTGAGCGTAGTATTCGTTGATAGTATATGTCAGGTCGCTTCTGTTGTCAATGCAAAGCGAGAGGTCGTGCCCGATGCCGTTGCCGCTGGCACTGATGCCGCTGGCGTCGGTGAGCTGTGCCACGAAGAGCGGCGTTGCATTGACCTTGCCGCCATTCTGGAAGTCCTCGTCGTTCAGGTAGGCAAAGATCTGAGGCCCGTCCTTGTCGAAGTCCGTGTTGTCCACCATACCGCCCAAAGGAATGTCCTCGTTGTAGCCATTGGCCTCAATCTCCCCTGTGTTGTTGATGGCATAGAAGACGAGCCTGCCTGCTTCACCCGAGAAGTTGATGTCAACGGGAATGATGAACTCCTCGCTGAACTGTCCGGCACGCACGCTGTCCTGCGACTCGTAAAGCAGGTTGTTGCGGTCGGTGTAGGTGAAGGCTTCAGAGACAGAAGAACTGTTCCTGAGGCACACAATGGTTTCCAAGTTGTCGAAGAGGCGCGTGTAGATGACGCCATTGAAGCTTGTCATCATCGTGCCGTCTGCCTGTTCCACATGTCCTGTGAGTTTGACGCGTTCGCCAGCCTTGAGGGGGATGGACTGGCCGTTCACCTCTTGGTCATTTATCTTGTCCAGGACGACACTCTGTAATGGATTGCCCATGGTGATGGCGGGGTCGCCAAGCAGTGCGTACTGCAGCTTGTTCTCCAGATAGCCGGCTTCACGTCCGTCGCTGATGATGCTGTTCTTTGCCATCCTGATGGCATCGCCGAGGCGGTTGCGCTCATTGTTCCTGCTGGTGTTGCGGGCAAAGAGGTATTGCATGAGGTAGCGGTTCATGTTGTAGTTCTGGCTGGCAAAGACGGTACGCGTTGTGCCATAGAATGCAAGGGCGCCTCCGCTTGGGTTGAGCACGGCAGTCTCGCCGTGGTTGGAGTTCCTTGTGTCGAACGGCATGACATCACAGGCACAGGTAACCCAGAGAGGCAGCTTCGTGCTTTTGATTGTCTCGAAGTCCTCGCGCAGTACGACATACTCGTGGCTGAATCCGTGCGGGCCGGCATGACCGGTGTAGTTCATGACCAGTGCTCCTTCGGCCATCTGCTTCCTAATCTGTTTCGAAGCTTCGGGGTAGGTGTTTCTGCTTGCCGTGCTGACACGCGGATATGCATCCCACATGATTTTGTGGACTTCCATCTTGGGGTATTTCGAGATGACGTTCTCTGCCACATTGTTGGCATACTTCATGTGTTCGTTCTGGTCGCCATCGTCGCCAAGCATGTAAACCAGATTCTTCCACGGCCCTGCGTTTTGGTTGCTGAGGAAGGTGATGGATTTGTCGACCATCGTCTTGGCATCGGCAATGGTGGTGACAGGGAAGCGGCCGATGCCTAAGTCGCTCTTCTCACGAAGGTGGTTGTTGCCTTCACCGTCATCGAGGAGCCCGAAGTAGTCCTCCATGATATAGCACTTGGTGTCGCTGAAGCTGTTCTCGCTTTCATAGCAGAGCAGGTAGTCGTCGGGGTTGGTGTTGAACCAGGTATTGGAGAGCATACGGTTGTCCCAAGCGCAGTCGCCGAAGAGCAGGAGGTATCGTGGAGCGGCGTCATCGTTCTTTGCCTTGTCGTAGAGCATCTTCAGGAAGAGGCGGTAGGCAGTTGGGTCGGGTGTGCCGCTGGAGAATTCATTGTATATCTGGTCTGCACGGACAATGCCGACGTGCAGTTTGTCGTATTGCTCGTGTGCATCAGCCAGGCGTTGTGCCTCGGAGAGCAGTTTGCCGCTTGCAGGTATGATGATGACCATTTGGAGGCTGTCGAGGCTGTGCAGGTCTTGGTTCTCAATGTTTCCCACGAGAGTAGGTTCGGGGAAAGAGGCAGCCGTGTTGAATGCCACGAAGCGCTCTCCGCCATTATCTACATTGACGTGGTAGGTGTTGCCTTCTTGCGTGCCTTCCACCAAAGCGTCTTTCTTGCCTACGCTGCCTATGCGGATGACTTTCACGTTGGTGCCGGTGATGTCGAACCGTGCGGGCCTTCCGTTCTGGTCAGGGCGGGAGAAATCGACATAGCCTTTCGCTGCTGTGCTGAGCTTGCGGTCGTAGCTGTATGCCAGATAGTCCAGTCGAGCCTTCTTCCCTGCATCTGCGCGGATGTTTACGTTGAGCTTTTCCGGTGTCCCATGAGGGGTTATGTCATAGGTGCCCGTGTAGGACGTTGCATAGATATAGTCGCCCGGAGGCAGAATGTTGAAGGAGCCGATTGCGGTTCCGTTGACGCTGACATTTACCTTGTTTATGGAGATGTCCGAGCCGGTAAAGACTACGGTGAGGCTTCCGTTGCCTGCGGGGTTGGTGGCAGCAAGGGAATAGTTGTGGGAGTTGCTGTTGGCATAGTTCTCGCCATCATAGAGGTGCCGTCCGCCGGAGAACCACGATGCTTCGTCCTTCTCGTAGAGAGTATGAGCCCTTGCGGTAGAGTATCCGTTTCGGGAAAGATTAGGGTCGTAGCCGAGAGTTTCCATTTTAGAAGGCGCGTCCTCTTCGGTCAGGAAGTAGAAGGCGTTGCGGGCATAGGTGTTGTTGATGCGGTTGTCGCCGTTCCAATAAACCAGACCGTTTCCCCAGAAGATCCAGCTGTCCGTCTGGCTGTTGTAGTAGAGAGGCACTTCGACCATGTCGTCGTGGTGTGTGCCTTGACGGATCAGCTCGGGCAGCAGGTGACCGCCATAGCCGTAGAGGTGCACGTTGTCGGGATTGGTGAAGCCCATCTTCTTGAGCGAAGCGCGGGAGAGCTGATAGAGTCCGTCCTCTGTGATGCTCACCTTCACCCATTTCCCGCTTGCCAGCTTGGAGTGGGCGGCATAGCGTCCAGCGGCAGCAGCTCCTTGTCTGGGTGCGTTGAGCCTTCCGCTATGGTTGGCATTGATGACGATTTGTGCGCTGATGAGCTTCTCGTATTTCGCGCCTTGACGGCGGATGGGAATGAAGGAAATGTCGAGCATGCCCTTGCCGCGTTCCACGCCTACGAACGTCTCTATGTCAATCGTCTCGCTGAGAAGGCTGTCAAATTCTTCTGCCACCTGCGCTTCCTTGCCGCTCAGGGGAGCGTATTCGGGGTAGAGCAGGGAAACGGTATAGGTGTGCGTCTTGTAGTCGGTCTCGAGAGGCACGACCTCTGTATAGACGGGCAGGACGGAATCGATTTGCATCTCGTTCCAGTCAAGGCTGGTGAAGGCCAACTCCTTCTCTTGTTGAGCGATGATGCCTTGCGTCAATGCAACCAGCATCAAGGATATTGAAAGTAATCGTTTCATACGAATTGATATTTGTTTCCCCTTTTGGGGTTAGGGGGTCTATTTTACATTAAATTCCAGCACCTTTTCTCCTTCGAGGTAGCCTTCCAGGTGGTCGTCCACGCTGACCGGCCCTACGCCCACAGGCGTTCCCGTGAAGATGATGTCGCCCGTCTTG
>JAEEGG010003070.1_pt1 | contig 42018 bp, 39 predicted proteins | sample 9134161 | NCBI WGS metagenome assembly JAEEGG01 (sample SAMN16246543, study PRJNA631951) | gut metagenome | biome: gut microbiome; feature: rumen; material: CR-attached | host: Bos | place: Iran: Karaj | collected 2018-10 | reverse complement strand
GAGGGAGCGCAAAACGAAAGCACCGATTCTGCAAAGAGTTGGTGCTTTTTTTATATCCCCGCCCCATCGTTCCGCCATTGCCGATTTCAACGGGTTTTGTGCAGAAGTTCACTAATATCACCACCTCCGAAAACATAATCCATCACTTGATTATTAGCATCCTCCAACCATTTCCAGTTTTGTCTAATGTAGGTCTCGGTTATTTTCAACTTGCTGGTTGTGTGGTTCAGTGCCTTATGTATTGTATAAATGTCCATTCTGCAATCGTTTGCTGCAATGGTCGCCCAACTGTGTCTTGCACAATACATCTGAAGGTTTTCTATACCCACTTTCTTGCCAATAACTTTTAGTCCCTTGTTGATATTAGAGTTCAGGTTACCACTTTCGGCATACCGAATATGTAGGTTAAACACCTTCTTTTGAGTCAAGTCTCGATACTTGTCCGCAATGTCTTTTGCTATGGGAGGTATGGCAACTACCATTTTGGCATTGTCGTCGCGCCGCCCACGGGTCTTGCTGCGGTAGTATGTTATCTTGTCACCGTCTATCGTATCGCAATCATATAAGTCAATGGCGTTCATCCCTACCAAGCAAAATGAGAGCAAGAACATATCCTTGGCAAACTGTTCCCGTCTGCCTTTACACTTATGGTTCGCAATAGCACGTATCTGCTCAACCGTAAGTCCCCGCTTTTCTGGAGTCGCTCCTTTGGGCATTTCAATTTTCTTGAATGGATTCTTGATTACGATTGTGTCATCATTGTATTCCTTGATTGCTGTGTTGAACACGGATTTCATTAGGGTAATGTATAGTGAGGCTCGCCGCCTTGACGGGTTAAGGTGCTCTATGTACGAACGGAGCAATGTGGGGGTTATGTCGTTAAAGTTGATAGTCTTCTTTCTTATGAACGAGCGAAAAGAAGATAGCATTGTACGATAACTACCAATGGTTTTCTTACATTGCTTCTTGTTAATATATCTTTCTGCATACTCAAAGAAATCTATCTCGGCTTGTTTGGGCTTGTCGTCTCGGGTAATTATTCGATACACCTCATTTACGGTGGAACACCTGCTGATTTCTTCAGCATAGGCTGATATTCTATTAGTGTATTTCGTAACCAGTTCACTAATTAGTGAACCAATCACCTTGTTTTTTATGTTTCCGCTCCTTGACAAATCTTCTTTGGTGACGAAAATACCGCTGCTGAAATACTTGTTGTGTTTGTTGTGTGTGAGACGAAGACGAACATTTATGCTGCCGTTGCTCTTGGCATAATCGCTGATTTGAAAACCTATGGTTGCCATTTTTACTATACTGATTTCTAAAAAGTTGCGCTCACGGAAAATTAGTGAACTATTAGTGAACTTCTGCACAAAACCCGTTGAAATCGGCAATGGCGGAACGATGGGGCGGGGATATAAAAAAAGCACCAACTCTTTGCAGAATCGGTGCTTTCGTTTTGCGCTCCCTCAAGGACTTGAACCTTGGACCCTCTGATTAACAGTCAGATGCTCTAACCAACTGAGCTAAGGAAGCGGGTTGCTAACGACTTTCGTTAACGGCGGCAAAAATACATTTTTTTTCGATATATACACCACCCCGGAAAAAATTTTTACCTTTGCCGCTGATTTGAGAGGGTTGTTTATAATATATAATTGATAATCAATAATATAAATTTAAGATAAAATGAGGTTGACATTTAAAGACGTGCTAAAAGAAGCCAAAAACTATTTCTTCATCACCATCGGTTTGGCAATTTTTGTGCTGGGATGGTCCGCATTCATGACTCCTTACGAGGTCACGGGCGGCGGCGTGGCCGGTATAGCGTCCATCCTGTTCTTCGCCACCGGAATCCCGATTGGCTTCACAACTTTTGCCCTCAACGCTGTCCTCATCGCCATCGCCTGGAAGGTGCTTGGCCCCAAATTCTGCATCAACTCCCTGATTTGTACCATTATTATTTCCGTGTTCTTCTATATCGGTCAGCGGATTTTCACGCAGCCTATTGTGGATGACATGTTCATGAGCGTCATTATCGGGGCCTCGTTAGGCGCGCTGGGTGCCGGCATTTCCATCAACTGGGGCGGCAATACCGGCGGCCTCGATATCATTGCCCTGATGGTGGGTAAGTACCGCAATATCTCTTACGGCAAGGTGAATATGATGTGTAACCTTATCATTGTGGGTTCCTCGTTTTTCATCCTGCACGATGTGCAGAGATTGGTTTATAGTTTTGTGGTGCTCTTTGTGAGTATGCTGGTGGCTGACACCGTGATCGACGGTTTCCATCAGACCTATCAGTTCATGGTCTTTTCAAAAAAGAACGATGAAATCTCTCACCGGATTAACCAGGAGTTGCATCGTGGCGCCACCTTCCTCAAAGGTTACGGTTCCTACAACCGACAGGAGAGTGATGTGCTGCTCATCATCGCCCACCGCAGCGACAAGGTGCGCGTGACCCGCATCATCAAGGAGATTGACGGTACCGCATTCGTCACCATTACCAAAACCTCAAGCGTGTTCGGGAAGAACTTCGATACACTGAAATTGTGAAAATTGGCTTTACCTGTCAACCACCAATATCGTACAGCCTATTATCCAATTGTTTCCGATTGTTTTTTATGGTAAAACAACAACTCCGGCGTTTGCTCCGTGAACATCACATAGCTGAAATTATCTTGCCAGTCGCCGGTGTTGATGTATGTGGACGTGTCGGTCAGTTTGTACGTGACCGGTATATGCCGGTGCGCAAAGATGAAATAGTCCACCGGTTCCAACTCCAAGACGGAACGCGCATAGCGTACCTGCGGTTCGTCCTCACGGGCGAAGACGAGGTTTTCAGGCTTATGGGAACGGCGACTCTTCTGCGAACAAGAGCGGGCAATGGAAAAAGCATGATGCGGATGCAATGCACTGTATAACACTTGATTGGGCTTGAATCCGAATACTGCCTTGATAAAACGGTAGCCAAATTGCCGTCCACCAAGGCCATCGCCATGCCCCACTAAGCAACGTTTCCCGTTCAAGACGAAAGCTTCTGGATGTTTGAACACCTTGCATCCGAACGCTTGCTGGAAATAGTCGCGCACCCACATGTCGTGGTTGCCTGTGAAATAGTAAATCTCCATCCCCGACTGGTGCAGGTCATGGAGTGTGTTAAAAAGTCTGAAATAGCCTTTGGGCACCACATCACGATACTCGAACCAGAAGTCGAACATGTCGCCTAAGAGAAACAGATGCTGTATTTGCTCCCTATGTTTCTCCAAAAAACGGATAAGCAGCTCCTCCCGTTCCCGGCTCTCCTCGTTTTCAGGCACATGGAAATGTGCATCCGACAGAAAGCAGGCGGATCCATGCAGCGTGACAGGCCGGGTGAAAAGGCGTTTTTCTGACATACAACTATCTTAAAATCTGTTAACCCAATCGGCCACCTCTTCGGCGGGGATGTTATTCATACACTTGAAATGCTTGCGCGGGCAGTGCTGGAATCCCAGTTTGGAGCAGGGACGGCAGTGCAGCGGGCACACTTCGAAATTGCGGAACAGTTCGCGCTGTCCAGGCATATAGGGATACATCCCGAATTCGGGGATGGTATTGCCCCACAGGACGGCAATCGGCTTGCGCAGTGCCGCCGCAATGTGCATGAGGCCAGTGTCGCCAGTAATGACGCAATCGGCCTGGTCCAGAATAGAACACGACTGATACAGAGAGTATTTCCCGCATCCGTTGTGGGCACGACCGCCCAACGCGGCCACCACTTCCTCACCTTCGTTGACAACATCCTTGCCGCCAAGTAACATGATGGGCTTGTGCAGAATACTGCTTATCTCCACCACTTTGGAGACCGGTATGCGCTTGGTCTCATGCTGTCCGCCCAGCACCACCGCTACAAACCCGTCCTCGAAGACCATCGGAAGGTCGTCTTCGTCAAAGGCGGCGTTTTCCGGCACATGAAACTCCAACCCTTTATGGTCGTTCAGCACCCCCAAATCCAGGACAGCGTCAAAATAACGGTCCACGATATGCACATCCGGAAGGAAATTCAGTTTCAGGCAGACACAAAGCCACTTGCGGAAATTGTACTTCAGGAACGAAGTGTGGGGCACCTTCAAGCGGCGCACCACTTGTCTGGAACGATGGCTCTTCTGCAAATCCACCACCACCTGGAATTGTTCCGCCTTCAGCTCTTTCATGAGAGCGGAAAGATTGTCCGGGGTGTAAAAATGGATCTTGTCAATGTGAGGATTCGAGGCGACGACAAGCTCGTTCGCCTTCTTGGTCAGAAAATGCAATTCCACATCCTGCAACTGTTCTTTGATTGCCCGGATGACGGGTGTGGTCAACACAATATCGCCGATGGAGCTCAGGCGGATGACCAGTATTTTCATTTTCGACGGGGGTTGTTTTTCATCCATTGCTATGGTTGTTATAAATTATTATTGATTATTTTCGGTATTTTGATAATGATTGTCCACGGGAGTTCCGTAGATGCGCAGCAGATAGTGCATCATCTTCTCGCGCGACACATCCTGCACCACCGCCTTGCGGTTCAGATATTGGACAAACTGCTCTTTCTGCTCCGGCGTGTAGAAACCGGCATACCGCTCAGACTGGTGCATCAAATCGTTGGCTATATAATTGTTAGGGTATAAATGATAATTCTGATAAATTTGTTTGTCAATCAGTTGGCACACATGATAAAGTTTGTCGTTATTGTTCAACTCCGCCGGAATATCGTCCAATTCTTTCTGAATAGGTGTGCCGATAATCATGGTGATATGTCCTTTGGGGGAGAAAATGCCCGTCTTGATGCTCTCAAAATCCTCGCCGGGCTGTTTGTGGTACGGGCCGTTTTCGCTCAAAGCCATCTCGCGTGCCTTGAGCCGGTCGCACGGCTCGTATTCGTAAGAGATTGCCAACGGGGTGATATTCAGCTTCTTTATGGTAGGTATCAGTTCCTTCTCATAACCCATCGTCACCATCTTGAGCAATCCCTGCTTTGTAAAGTCATGACCGTCTTTGGTGCGTCCGTCGCGCTGGGCGATCCATACGGACTCGTGTTCTTCGAAGAGGCTTTTTTGGATGTAGGCGGCCAGCTGGTGCGAGTTGGCTAACTTCTCGCGGAGCGTGCCCGACCGTTTCACTAAAATCATCTTGTTGAGGCGTGCCACCTCCCCTAACACCGGGGTGTTAATCAGGTTGTCGCCCACGGCTATTTTGGATGTTTTCCGTTTTTCAATGAAAAAATAGAACTCCAACATGGCCGGGTCAAACGTGATGTCGCGGTGATTGCCGATGTAGAGGCATGCTTTGTCGGGCGGGGTGTTCTCCAAGCCCGAGAAGGAGTATCCGGTCGTGCTTTGGGAAACGAAGACATCAAGCCAGCGGCGGATGAAAGCGGCCTGGATTTCATCGATACTATGATAATGGACAAAATCCCTCCGGAAATCCTCTATGGTGTAATCCGGCAGGCACTTCCGCATGGCGTCTTGGAAGCGCGGGTCATCCATCAGCCGCCGATACGCTTCGGGGGCCTCCTCATCATAATAGGGTCTGATATCGTCAAACGAATCCATTATACAATATATATTAGAGTTGCAAAGATACAATTTTATTGACTAACTGCTCCACATCCAAATTGTCAGCCTTCACCGTCATTTTCGCTTGTCGGTAATAGGGTTCGCGCTCTTGCAGGGTTTGATGGATGTATTCGCGAAGAGCGTCATCGTCCAAGGATTGCAGGAGCGGACGCACTTTGTTGCTGTTTTGCAGCCGTTGGAAAAGAATCTCTTCCGGCTGTTCCAGATAAATGGAGGCGGCGGCCGCATTGATTTGTTGCATGGCATCCCCGAAGCAGGGTGCACCTCCGCCGGTGGCAATCAGCACATCCGGCATCGACAATGTTTCCGTCAGCGTTTCATACTCGCATTTCCGAAAAACAGGTTCCCCATACTTTTGGAAAAGATGGGGAACCGATATATGGTAACGCTCTTCCACTCTTGCGTCCAGGTCCACGAAAGCGAGGTGCAACCTGTCGGCCAGATTCCTTCCCAGCGTGGTCTTGCCCGCTCCGGGAAAACCCACAATCACCACAGAGGCCATCGCTACTGAATGTTGTCTAAGATGGCTTCGATGAGGTTCTCGGCGCAGTCGGCGATGTCGGAGATGCGGGCCGGCAACATGTAGCACGGCGTAGTGAACACCATGTTCTGCTTGTCGGAGATGACCTCCGTCTGTTGGGTGTTGATGTGTTTAGCTCCAAAAGAAAGCACATTGTCAATGGTTCCTTCGTCACTGCCCACGGTGATGGTGATGTCGCCCAGCACTTTTGCCAGCATGACGGGTGCGATGCAGAGGGCGCCGATGGGCTTTTTCTGCTCGTGGAAGGAGCGGATCAGTTGGGCCACATCTTCCCGTACGGTGCATTTCTTCCCGTCAATGGCGTATGTAAAGAGGTTCTTGGCGGAACCGTTGCCGCCGGGGAACACGAGGGCGTCGAAGTCCTCCACGCGACACTCGGCTAACGGGCGGATTTTGCCGCGCGCGATGCGCGCGGCCTCCACCATCATGTTGCGCTTTTCCTCCATCGCCTGACCCGTGACGTGGTTCACCACATGGTACTGGTCGGCATCCGGAGCAAATATACTGTACTCACAATCGTTACGGTCAATGGCTAAAAGCGTCATCACGGATTCGTGAATCTCACTTCCGTCCAATGTGCCGCAACCGCATAATATCACTGCAAATTTTTTCATAATCTAAAACTTTATTCTGCTGCTTGTTGATCTTCATCCTGAGTGCCATAGAAGAAACGCTGGAATGCTCCGCCCAGGCCAGGTGAAATCGCATCCAAAGCGTTGAATTGGGCATCCACCGCCTGACGGATTTTCTGGGCCGTACCCGTATCGCCGCATATATCGGCCACCTGCATAATCTGACGTAACTCCTGGAAGTCGCCGGCCGCCGCCTGTTGGTCGAAGTCCGGTTTCCGGATCTGTTTCGCGATATTGCCTGTCAAGCTTTTGATATATACATCCGCCACGTGGTCAAACTTCATCTCCTTATAATGGGCCACCAGCTCATTGCTCGGGAATTTCACATTATTCAGGAAATAATGCAGGAAGATGAAATCGTAACGCAAGTCTTCGGCATGGAATGCCAAGGTCTTCTCATCCTGCTTGTTGTACCATGCGAACAGTTCCACCATCTCATTCCAGATGGTCTTTGCCATCTCCATACCCTTCTTGTCGGCGGAAGGCGTGTGCAGGTTGAAGTAGTCCTGCATGTAGAAGGTGCTGTTCTGTGTGTATCCGTACATGTTGGACATGACGGAGACATACGGGAAGACCTCATCCGGCACGATGGCGTTGCCCTTATCCAACACTTGTTCGGCTTTTTCCAGATCGCCTTCGGCAGCTAACTGCAAGCTCAAACGGTCGTAGATCTTACGAATCATCGAAACCAAACGAGTGTTGTCTTCGCTGTGATATACACGCGGGTCGTTGAAGCCGCCCCAATCGTACGGATAGGCCTCTTTCGCCGGTGCGTTGGGATTGTTCACGCGGTCAACACGGCTATGGTCGTTGAATACATTCATCAGATTCTCATACAAAACATCGGAATTGATGCGACCGATGTCGGAATAGCTCTGTCGCGGGGTGCGAATCGGCACCAGACGGTAGGCGAAGCCCTCCAGCTGGAAGTAATCCTCCAAGCCAAGATAGGCCTCCGATCCGGTGGTCGAGGCATAATAGATGGGACGCTCCCAGTTGTTGTTGGCGAGGATGTCCATCATGATGATGTAAGCCTTGGCTAACGGGTTCACGGCATTGGTCTTCATATTCCATTCCAGACGGTCCACGATCTGGGCGGAATCCTTGGGGCTGACCGTTCCGTTGGCGAGCACTTTGGCTTTGTCCACCTTGAGGGAGAAACTGGCCGGCACGGCACGACCGTTGCTTCTGTATCCTTTATCCTGGGAAAGCAGGAGGATATGGCGTGTATGGTCAAATTGCGGATCTTTGATGTAATCCACCAGGGCCTTCAAGTCCACAAACTGGCTGCCGGCGGGTTCCAGATAGAGCACATCGCGGGTGCCATCCTTGTACTGGCTCCAGGTCATGGAGATAGGCAGCGGATCCGAGTTGTAGGCTTTGCGCTTCATCTGATCCACATACCAGCTGGTACTCAACAGGGAGAGGTTGCAGACGCGCACGTCCGTACGATAGCCTTCCACCTCTTGGACGTACCAAAGCGGGAAGGTGTCGTTATCTCCCAACGTGAACAGGATGGCGTTCGGAGCGCAGGAATCCAGATAGTTCTTGGCAATCGCCAATGCCGTGTAGCGGTTGGAGCGGTCGTGATCGTTCCAGTTCTCATTGGCCATCACACAGGGCACTAAGCCGAAGCAAGCCACCGTGGTAAGGGCGGCACCTGCCACCTGCACCGTGTTGCTCTTCAATTTTTCAAAAAGATTATAGATGCCTAACACGCCGAAGCCAATCCAGATGGCAAAGGCGTAGAACGAGGCGGCGAAGGCGTAGTCACGCTCACGAGGCTGGAAGGCATACATGTTGAGGTAGAAGGCAATGGCTAAACCCGTCATGACGAACAGCATGAATACCACAAAGGAGTTCTGCGTGTCTTTTCTCGTCTGGAACACTATGCCGATGATACCCAACAGCAAGGGCAACAGGTAATACTTGTTGTGTCCGGGACGTTGCATGGCCTTGGGCTGGTCGTTCTGGTTGCCCAACATGGGCTTGTCCACAAACGGGATACCGGAGATCCAGTTGCCGTTCATGTAGTCGCCACGGCCTTGAAGGTCGTTCTGCCGACCGGCAAAGTTCCACATGAAATAGCGCCAGTACATGAATCCGAACTGGTATGTCTGCATGAACTTGATATTCTGCTGCCATGTGGGCGGCACATCCCGGGCCAGCAGCCGTCGGTTCTCCTTGTCGGAAGGACTGTCGCTGTTGTAACGGTTGTTCAGCCAGTTGATATATTCACCCTTCTTTTCCGAAGACCACATTCTTGGGAAAAGCATACAACCCGCCGGATCATACATAGGTTGATCTTCTTTGCGGTCGTTGGAAACCACATAGCGTTTGTTTATCAGATCTTTCACATAAACAGGATTGCCGTCCTTGGCACCGATCACGCGGGTGTTGTAGCTCTGTCCGTGGAACAAGGGGTTGGAGCCGTATTGTTCACGGTTGAGGTAAGCTAACAACGCCACGGCGTCTTCCGGATTGTTTTCATCAATGGTCGGATTGGCGTTGGAACGGATTACCAAGGTGAAGAAAGTGGAGTATCCGACCAAGAGCATCGTAAAGCAGAATGTGCCGAGCAACAACGTGGGTTTGCTCTTGCGGTAGCCGTACCAGATGCCCCATGCAATCAGCGCGGCAATCAGCAGGAAGAAGAAGATGGTGCCGGAGTTGAAGGGCAGGTGCAAGCCGTTGACGAAGGCCAGGTCGAATTTGCCGGCCAGGTTGACCACTTGCGGGATGATACCCCAGAGAATCAGGCCCAGCAGCACCACCGAACCGCAGAGAGACAGGAACACGCCCCACTCGGCCTTCGACTTCAGTGTTCCTCTCTTGGCGCACAACACGAACAAAGGCACGGTGATCAGTGCCCAGATGGCCAACATCCAGATCGGCGGGCAGAAGAAAGCGAAGAAGAAGGAGATGATGGCGAAGGAGAGCACGGCACCCATGCCGGTGGCTTCTTTGGAGAGCTTGTAATAGACAATCAGCACGATGGCCGGCAGGGTCAGCAAGTTCAGCAAGTGCACACCGATGGAGAGACCCACCAGATAGGCAATCAGCACAATCCAACGGTTGGGGTTGGTATCGGCCTTGGGATGGTCATACTCCTCGTCCCATTTCAGGATGCACCAGAAGACTAATGCCGTAAAGAATGACGACATGGCATAAACCTCGCCTTCCACAGCCGAGAACCAGAAGGTGTCGCTGAAAGCGTAAGCCATGGCACCCACGAGGGCGGAACCCAATACGGCGATAAAGCGCGGGGTGTTCAGTTCCCCGTACTTGGCCACAAGCTTGCGGGCCAGACGTACAATGGTGAAATAAAGCAACATGATGGTCAGGCCGCTGCACACCGCCGACATGCAGTTGATGCAGAAGGCCACTTTGGTGACATCACCGCCAGCAAACAGCGAACATATACGTCCGATGAGCTGGAAGGTGGGTGCCCCAGGAGGGTGTCCCACTAAAAGTTTGGATGTGGTGGCGATGTACTCACCGCAGTCCCACCAGGATACAGTCGGCTCAGCCGTCATGATGTAAACAGCTGAAGCCACAACACCTATGATCAGACCCAGGATCGTGTTAATCAGTTTTTGTGTTTTATTCATTGATATTTAAGTTTTGATATTTTCTTTTGGATAATAGCGAACAACTAAATTACCGGGATGCGGCTTTGAACTGCTGCAGGAAACGCACATCGTTTTCGAAATAAAGACGGATGTCGTTGGTTCTGTATTTGAGCATGGTCATGCGTTCGATGCCGAGACCGAAGGCGAAGCCGCTGTATTTCTTGCTGTCAATGCCACAGTTTTCCAACACGTTGGGGTCAACCATGCCGCAGCCGAGGATTTCCACCCAGCCGGTGTGCTTGCAGAGGTTGCAGCCCTCGCCGCCGCAGATGTAGCACGAGATGTCCATCTCGGCTGACGGCTCGGTGAAGGGGAAATAGGAGGGGCGGAGACGGATGCGCACATCGGGACCGAACATGCGCTGGGCGAAATAGAGGAGGGTCTGCTTCATGTCGGCAAAGGAGACATTCTCGGCCACATACAGTCCTTCCACCTGATGGAAGATGCAGTGGGCGCGGGACGTGATGGCCTCATTGCGGAACACGCGCCCCGGGCAGATCACGCGGATGGGCGGCTGCTGGTTCTCCATCGTGCGCACCTGCAACGAAGAGGTGTGCGTGCGGAGCAGCACGTCGGGATGAAGTTCCACGAAGAAGGTGTCCTGCATGTCGCGGGCAGGGTGCTCTTCCGGGAAGTTCAGGGCGGTGAACACATGCCAGTCGTCCTCGATGTCCGGGCCGGTGACCGCCGTGAAGCCGATATCTTCGAAGATGCGGCGCACCTGGTTCATCATAATGGAGATGGGATGCATGGACCCTACGGGGATGCTGTCAGACGGGCGTGTCACATCGGCGATTGAGTGCTGCACACCCTGCGAGGCTTCCATCGATTCCTTGCACTCCTCAAAACGCTGCTGGGCCTTGTCCTTCAGCTCGTTCACCAACTGTCCGAACGACTTGCGCTCTTCGGGGGCGATGTTCTTGATTTCGGCGAACAATGCCTGAATCTCGCTCTTCTTGCTTAAAAACTGAAGACGGAACTGTTCCAGCGTCTCTGCATTTTCAATCTTGAATTTTTCTATTTCTGCTTTTAATTCGTCAATGGACTTCATTCTTTTATTTTTCTTTAAAATTTTTGTTCTTTCCGATTTTTTGAGACGACACAATATGACGTCTCTATTTTGTCCACTTTTCTCTTTAACTTCACGAATCCTTTTACTCCACGATGGTCGCGCGAATAATCTTGATGTCCGTATTGGGTCTGTCGGCACCATCCTTGGGCTGGGAGGCGATTTTATCCACCACCTCCATGCCGGAGACCACCTCACCAAAGACGGTATAGTCGCCATCCAGGAAGGGTGCTCCGCCGATGGTGGAATAGATGTGACGCTGTTCAGCGTTGAATTTCTTGCCCATCCGTTGCTCGTACATGTCCAGTTTGGCGTTGTCGTAAACGGAGCCGTCCACGATGTAGAACTGCGAGCCGGAAGAGGCCTTGGCCGGATTGTTGTCACGGGCGGCGGCCACGGCACCGCGCTTGTGGTAGAGCGTCGGCACGAACTCGGCGGGAATGCGGTAGTCGGGACCACCCATGCCTAAGCGCTGGCCCGGCTTGGCCGTCTTGGAGTCCGGGTCGCCCGTCTGTACCATAAAACCTTTTATGATACGATGGAAAAGCACACCATCGTAATAGCTCTCTTTCACCAGCTTGATGAAGTTGTCGCGATGCTGGGGAGTCTCATTGTACAGGGCAATGGTGATGTTGCCCATGGAAGTTTCAATCTTTATCTGTGTCATCTTGTCGGTTTTTGTTTCAACTTTTTTCGTTTCCGTTTGAACCGCATCAGCCTGTTTTTTCTGCTCCGGCTCATTTTTCTTCTGTGAAGAACATGCCACTAATGTGGTAATAGTCAATAAAATAAAAAGTAAATTCAGTTTCTTCATAAATCCGAACATTAAAACGGCAAAGATACAAAAAATATGCATTTGCCTGTTAAAACTTTTGGGTGATTATTTTGGGGCTGTCAGGGGGCAAAGACAATCAATTTTTGTATTTTTGCCCCGCCTTTGCCCCATAGGGTCCCGGCATCCGACACAATGACTGCAATGAAGAGTAAACATACCGCCATCCTGCTGCTTCTGCTCGTCCTGACCCTTCAGGGGGTTGCACAAACGGGCGGGCGTATGATTTACAACTTCTTGAATTTCAGCTATTCATCGCGGCAGATGGCGCTTGGCGGGAATCTGATTTCCGTATATGACGACGATGCCTCCCTGATTGGGATGAATCCTTCCTACATCGGTGAGCGGCACAGCAACACTTTGTCGATGAACATCACCGACTATTTTGCCAACACCTGCTACACCTCCGGCCTCTACTCCTACACATTCCCCAAGGCGGGCAGCTTCACCGCCTCCATGATGCATGTGGGATACGGGAAGTTCCAGGGCGCCACGGAAGCGGGCGTGGAAACCGGACCCTTCTATGCCGGCGACTTCGCACTCGCATTAGGCTGGGGCCGCGAACTCTCCCCTAACTTCACCATTGGGGCCAACTGGAAGCTGGTTTACTGCACCTACGAGCGATACAGCTCTTTCGGCATGGCCGTGGATGTGGCCGGCAGTTACCACAACCCGGACAAGCAACTCTCTATGACATTGTTGGTTAAGAATGTCGGATCGGAGATGAAGACCTTTGCGCCCGGAAAAGTGGGCCTGCCTCCTTTCGACATCCAGTTCGCCCTTTCCCAGCGGCTCAAGCACGTGCCTATACGCTATCATATCTCCCTGCACGACCTCTATCGCTGGAACATGAACTACTACGGCAAGGAAAATCCGTTTTTGGAAACCGATGCGTTTACCAATGAGCTGGTTTATCCCTCCAAGGCGGCACAATTCTTTGACAATTTCTTCCGGCATTTTGTTTTCGGTATTGAAATCGAACCCTCCAAATACTTCTCATTACAATTTGCTTACAACCACAATATCCATCAGGAAATGAAGGTTATAGCCCGGCGTTCTTTGGCTGGATTCTCCTACGGCTTCAACATCCGGGTGAAAGGCATATACCTCGGCTTCGCACGGTTGCATTATGCGCCCGGAGCCACCCCCAACTGCTTCAACCTCGGTTTCAATTTCGGAGAGCTCTCACAACTGCATCAGAACCGCAAGATAAAAAAACTCCAACGGGATTCTTAACCTTTTTTAACAACAAAAACATCACACATGATTCCTTTTTCCCCTCCGCATATTGATGATAAGATTATAGAAGAGGTGGTGGCCGCCTTGAAGTCAGGATGGATCACCACCGGGCCGCGCACCAAGGCTTTCGAGCAAAAGCTCGTTGCCTATTGCGGGGTGCCGCGCGTGCTGTGCGTCAGTTCGGCCTCCGCCGGTCTGGAGCTCATCCTCCGCTGGTTCGGCATCGGCCCTGGCGACGAGGTCATCGTGCCCGCATACACCTACACCGCCACCGCGGAAGTGGTGCTGCACTGCGGAGCCAAACCCGTGATGGTGGATGTGGGCGACGACTTCCTCATCACCCCCGACAATATCCGCAAAGCCATCACCCCGAATACCAAAGTCATTATCCCAGTGGATATTGCAGGATTTCCCTGCGACTATGACGACATCAATCGTATTGTGAACGAACCATCCATTCGGGACCAGTTCCACCCAACCAACGATGTGCAGCGTCAGCTGGGGCGCATCCTGGTGATGTCCGATGCTGCCCATTCGTTAGGGGCGCGCTACAAGAATCGCCGCACCGGTGCCTTGACTGACATCACTGTGTTCTCCTTCCACGCCGTCAAAAACCTGACCACCGCGGAGGGCGGGGCCATCTGCCTCAACCTGCCGGAACATTTTGACGCGGATGCTCTGTACCGCGAACTCTGCACCTTCTCGCTGCACGGCCAGTCGAAGGATGCGCTGGCGAAAACCAAACCCGGCAACTGGCGGTACGATGTCACCTGCGCGGGCTACAAATGCAACATGACCGACGTGGCCGCCGCCATCGGGCTGATTGAAATCGACCGTTACGACGACCTCATCCTCCAACGGCGGCGCAAGATTTTCGAGGCCTACACCCAGGCGTTCAAAGACGACAATCGTTTTCAAATCCCTGAATTTGAAACCCTTGACAAAACATCATCGTTCCATGTGTATGCCCTGCGCTTGCGTCAGGCTGACGAGGCCCGCCGCGATGCTGTCATCCAACGCATCTTCGACCAGGAGGTGAGCGTCAACGTGCATTTTATCCCCCTGCCACTGCTGATCTGCTATAAAAAGCTCGGTTACGATATTCGAAACTATCCTGTCACCTACGACAACTATTCCCGCGAAATAAGCCTGCCTGTCTATTATGACCTCACCGATGAACAGGTGCAAACTGTCATCGCTGCTGTGAATAGGGCGGTGGATTTGGAGTGTTAGCCGCCAAACGACGGCTTTGTCCAAATAGTTCAAGGATAAGCAAGCAGGTATTGCCAATTAGTAAAATACAAGGCAATGATATAGCAATTGACCCGTAAAAGCAAAAGAGATTGTTTCCTTCATCGCTTTTTACCCGTGGCACGGCAGTGCCGCGAGGCGCTAACTCCCCTTCTGACTTTCAGAAGGGGTGCCCGAAGGGCGGGGTAGTCAATATGAATTATAATTCCTTGCTTGTGGAAAGGTTGCGGATAGAATATCCTTGTTTCAAGAAATGTGGTTGATTGTCATATTATTCTTGCCAAAGGTATTTGTATTCTTCAATATTACTACCTTGGCCTACGGCCACCCCTTCTACAATAGAAGGGGAGTTTTAGAGCGTCCGCACTGCTGTGCGGACAGCTGAATTTAAGCGTGTTGGAAATATCGAAAAAAATGGGCAATTAAGGGATGACAATGTTAAATTCTTGACTTTTAATCCAATAGATGTAATACAAGACTTTAGGTCAACTCCCATGTCATTGCCAAATTTTATAAGTGATTAACGGCTGGATTTTGACGTTTGTTCGAAAGAAAATAAAAAAAAACGCCTACAAAAATGCAGGCGCTGATCGAACAATAGGATGATTAGCTGATAGCTATGCCGTTGTTACATCGCGATGGAACACCAGCGGGAAGCTTATGGTTGTATTTTCGTCATCGGCGTTGGCAAACAGCATGTTAATAGTAATGGTGTCGGCGCTGTCGTCATAGGTAAAGACAATCTGATAATTAATAGGTGCGCCGTTCTCATCGGTGCCAACAGCCGTCAAAGTGCCCGTGTGCGAAGTACCGTCATAGACGTATGCGAGATCCATGTGTTCGATTTCCTCGTTGGTATAACCTCCAGCCACTTGAGCCACATTAATAATGCTCATGTTGTCGCCAAAAGTGATGTGTGCAAAATCCGAGTCGAAGCTGAGGTGGAACACCATCGTGGTGTCGAAACCTTCGGGGAGCTGGCAACCGTAGTCGCTGAGACTCGAACCGGTCATAGCGTAGAGAAGATCTCCGAGGGAGAAGTTGGCTGTCCAATCCGTGCCGATGAGGTCAGAAGTGACCGTTACTTTGGGATTATTTCCACTGTTTTCGTTGTTTCCGTTAGGAGTGATGTCTTCTTTCTGACAAGAGGTCATGCAGAGTGCGATAGCAGCCACCAAGATAACAAAGATGTTTTTTTTCATACTTTAATTTTTTAGATTATTGAATTAGGTTTTAAATGTGTTTTTCAGCAATAAGAACGTAACGCAAAGACGAAAAACTACAAAGTCGGAAATTTTTTTATTCTCTTTCGAATTGCAGTTGATAGAGAAGGTCACCCTCCTCGGTACCAAGGTCGGCACGGGAAATAATCATGGTATTATCAGTGATCCAATTCACATTCCAGCAGTCGATGTTTGGCAGGAGTTCACAACAGAGTTCGCCTGTGTCGCTGAGGGTCCATGTTGAATTTTCCGTAACTGTAGTGCCATCCTGTCCGTTGAAAACCAATGTTATAGAACCATCGTTATAGAAGGTGTAAAACATGGAGCCACCGCCTTCTTCCGGAATATAAAGGTCACTTCCCGTCAGGGTGCCGTTTTGATCCAAGTGATTCACCACCGAGCAGATGAAATGCCATGTTCCGATAATATTCACCGAAGTATTCGTGGGTGGAGCGGAAGCGTATGCCATACCGTGCCACATGCCGTTGCTGTAGGTCACCTCCACGGTGAGTCCTTCTTTCTCTCGTTCTTTCATCCAAGCCTTCATTTCGTCAAGATTGGCAGTGTTGAAGGTTCTCGCCGTCTTGGTGCCACTCGCCCCTTTTTTCTGGTTACAAGTGGTGATCTGTTTCATGTTGTAGAAGGTCACTTTTTGGCCGGTCTGTGCTTGAATACAGAGCATTTCCAGCAGGGCATCCCATTCGCCCTCGGTTTCCAAGGTCAGGCGGCTTTCGGTTTGCCCCACCTTGTAAACGACAACTCTTTCCTTGGGTTCGTTGTTTTCCTCGCCGCTTGGTTTGTCACATGCTGTTAAGGCAAGCATAACCACAGACGCTAAAACAGTAATTCTCAGTATCTTTTTCATATATACGAGTGTTATTTTGATTGTTTCATATTATTCAGTTGGTAATCGAGCAAAGCATCATATTGAGCCTCCGTATTGACCCGGTAGAACGCTATGGTTCGGCGTATTGGAGAGGCCACCACGCGCACCACGGGACCATTTGTCCATTTCACGCGCCGTGCCGGTTTGTCTATTTCGCCAAGCCAGCTTACGGTGCCGTTTTCCCCTTTGATATTCATTTCCCTGACCAACTGTTGCCATGCCGCATCGTTTTCGGCCACTATTATTACAACATCAACTCTTTGGCTTTCGTTGAGTTTGAAACCGCTCACTTGTGCCACAGTGAGATTCTGCCGAGAAGCGTAGATCTTATATAGATCGCTTTGCGACATAGCCACTATCGGGAGCAGCATCATCAATAAGATAATCAGCCGTTTCATTATTCCAGAAGCATTTCAGCGGCCAAAGAGGCCCATTGTGCATCGGTGGTGCCGACGCGGTTACAATACACTTTCTCATAATTCCGGGACTGGCGCAGCTGCGTGGTGAACAGCGACATGGTCACTGTCACCACAATCAAAAAAGCCGTCACCATGCTGACTGCACGGCGTCTTTTCTGCCTCCAGAGGGGATATTCTGCAGCCAGCCGTTTGCCATAGCTTTCAGCCTCAGCCCGTTGCCATAACACATCAAATTCGTTTTCTGTCATAGTTCCATTGATTTTCTTAATTTTTCCTTGATTCTCACCAGCCTCACGCTCACATTTTTCTCTGTGATCCCTATTTGTTCACCGATCTCTTTGTAGTTGTAACCCTCCAGTTGCAACCGTACAATCGAGCGGTCGGGTTCGTCAAGCTGGGCAATCCTTTCGTGCAATTCCCGCAGCAAACTGCGATCCTCATCCACCTCTTCATAGTCCTCCGGCAGCGCTTCGGTCTCTTTCACGCGCCGCAGGCAGTCAATCACTGCGTTGCGACCTATCTTCCAGGTCAACGCCGTCTGTTGCAAGGCAGGCAGGGAAAGCAACCGTTCTCTGTCGCGCCACAACGCCACGGTGGCCTCCTGCAACAAGTCGTCAACCTCCAGTCCCCGCCGGCTATAATGTCGGCAGAGAGAAAAAAGCAACCCCCTGTGGCGATGGAGCATAGCTTCGAAAGGATCCTGTGGTTTCACATAAACAATAACGTAAGAAACCCCCAAAAAACTACATGGGAACAAGAAAAAATAAAAAATTTTTTCTCCCACCTGATAATTCTTTTTTATTATCTTTGCACCTATTGAAAAACAACAACATAAATTTTATAACAACATGGATATTACCAAATTAGATCAAATGGTGGACTTGGTGAAGTCCAAACCGAGAAAGAGATTGGTGGCAGCCAATGCCAATGATGAACACACCATCCAGGCCGTCAACGCCGCCGTGGATATGGGCGTGATTGACGCGACCCTGGTGGGCGACACCGCTGCCATTGAACAGGTTTGCAAAACGCTGAACATCGACATCAACAAATTCAAAATCATTCATGAGACGGTTGACACGAAGGCCGCCGCCATGAGCTGCGACCTCATCAACAATGGCGAGGGCGACATTTTGATGAAAGGACTGCTCCCCACCGACAAATACATGCGCGCCATCCTCAACAAAGAACGCGGCCTCTGTCCGCCCAACGCCACCCTGTCGCACGTGGCCGTGATTGAGAACCCCGCCTACCACAAACTGCTCATCGTGGGCGATGTGGCCATCATCCCGCTTCCCGACCTGAAGCAAAAGCAAGTCATCCTCCGCAACTTAGTGGGCACTGCCAAGGCCATCGGCATCGCGAAACCCAAGGTGGCCCTGATTTGCGCCACCGAGCAGATGCTGGCCGGCATGCAAGCCTGCGTGGATGCCGCCCTCATTGCCAAGATGGCTGAACGCGGCCAAATCGGCGGAGCCTACGTGGACGGTCCGCTCTCCCTTGACATCGCCATCGACAAGGAGACCGCTGAAATCAAGAAACTGAAGAGCGATGTGGCCGGTGATGCCGACTGTCTGCTCTTCCCCAATATCGAAAGCGGCAACGTGTTCTACAAATGCTGCACCAAGTTCAACCACGCTGAGATCGGTGCCATTCTGATGGGTGCCAAGGTCCCCTGCGTGCTCTCCTCCCGCGGTGACAGCGCCAAAACGAAACTCTATTCAATCTCATTAGCCGCTCTGCTGGCTAAATAAATGTGACCCCACGCTATGCCTGATGCCCTGAGTTTCCTCAACTTCCGGATCATCGATGTCCTTGACATCTTGATTGTGGCCATCCTATTGTACGAGTTGTACAAGCTCACCAAAGGGACCGCCGCTGTCAAGCTGTTTTGGATTATCGCCCTGTTCTATGTGGTATGGAAGGCCGTGGCCTATCTCCACTTCACCCTCTTGTCGGAATTGTTGGGCGAGGTCATCAACGTGGGCATCTTGGCCATCATCATCCTGTTCGCGCCAGAGATCCGCAAATTTCTATTGTACATTGGCGATGGACGTCTTCTGCGTTTTTTCAACGAAAAATTGGGACGTAAAGAGGACACTAACGCCTACCAAGAGGAAATTGAAGCTGTGCGCGATGCCTGCCATAATATGTCGGCCACCAAGACCGGCGCCCTGATCATCTTCGCAAGGAAAACCCCTTTGGACGAATTCCTCCAGACGGGAAAGATGCTGGATGCCCGCCCCAATTCGGAACTTTTGGAGAATATCTTCTTCAAGAACAGCCCGTTGCACGATGGCGCCGTCATTATCAAGGATCACCGTATCGCGGCGGCACGTTGTATCTTGCCTGTCTCCAAGAATCCGAACCTTCCCCAGGAGGTGGGTCTTCGTCACCGGTCCGCCTTGGGCTCCACCGAGATGACCGATGCCATCGCTGTCATCGTGTCTGAACAAACCGGCAAGATCTCCATCTGCAAGGAAGGTCAAATGATTCGTGACTTGACATCTTCCTCCCTGCGTCAGATGCTATATGAAAATCTCACCAAAGAGTAATAATATTATTGTAAAAAACAACAACTAAAAAAAGAAACATGAAAAAATTCGTATGCAAAGTGTGCGGATTCGTCTATGAAGGCGACACACCCCCAGAAAGATGCCCGCAATGTAAACAACCCGCCGACAAATTTGAAGAAGTCAAGGAAGACGGCGAACTGACTTTCGCCACCGAGCACGTCATCGGCGTGGCCAAGAGCTCCGACGAGGAGATGATCAAGGACCTCAACGCTCATTTCATGGGTGAGGCCACTGAGGTGGGCATGTACTTGGCCATGAGCCGCCAAGCCGACCGCGAGGGCTATCCCGAAGTGGCCGAGGCTTTCAAGCGCTACGCTTTCGAAGAGGCCGAGCACTGCGCCAAATTTGCCGAACTCTTAGGCGATGTGGTTTGGGACACCAAGACCAACCTGGAAAAACGCATGATGGCGGAAAGCGGTGCCTGCGCCGACAAGATGCGCATCGCCAAACGCGCCAAGGAGATGAACTGGGACGCCATCCACGACACCGTTCACGAGATGGCCAAGGACGAAGCCCGTCACGGTCAGGGATTCCAAGGTTTGTTCAACCGCTACTTCAAGAAATAATCAAGAACCGTTACAATGGGGCGCGCCATGGCGCGCCCCATTTTTTAACGAAAAATGCTTTCCTATGCGTTGCCTTTGGCTCAACACACAATCCCCATCTTTCAATTTAGCCACCGAAGAGTATCTGCTGAAACAGACATCAGATGATGTCTTCATGCTGTGGCAGAACCGCGATTCTGTCATCGTCGGGCGGCACCAGAACACTCTGGCGGAAATCGACACCGACTTTGTGGGACGGGAGAAGATCACCGTCGTGCGGCGGTTGACCGGTGGTGGAGCCGTCTTCCACGATTTGGGGAATCTAAACTTCACTTTCATCCAAAACATTCAGCCCCAAGAGAAAGAGATCAACTTCCTCCGCTACTTGCAGCCCATTGTGGATGCCCTGCAAGCCTTGGGGGTTCCGGCTGCCTTCTCGGGCCGTAACGATTTGGTCATTGACGGCAAGAAAATCTCCGGGAATGCGATGACCTTCCACGGTAACCGGGCGCTGGAACACGGCACTTTGCTCTTTTCCACCATACAATCAAAACTGATGGGCGCCTTGAAAGCGGATCCTTTGAAATTCCAGGACAAAGCCGTGAAGTCCGTGCGCAGCCGCGTGACCAACATCTCCGAACACCTGCCCCGCCCGATGGATGTGCTCGCCTTCAAAGATTACCTGATGCAGTTTGTGATGCAATCGTTCGGGGCTGTCGAGCCCGACACGCTAACGCCGGAGGAAGAGGTCGCCATCCGGGAACTGGAGCGCACCCGATACGGCACTTGGGAATGGAACTTCGGCATCTCGCCCCAATACACCCTCACTAAAAAAATCAAAACAAGCGGCGGCATACTGGAAGCCATGACAGATGTGCAAAACGGGCGCATACGTGATGTCCGTTTCTTCGGCGACTTTTTCTCCACCAAAGAGCCGGAAGAGTTGGCCAATCTGCTTATCGGACAGCCCCACAACCGCGGCCTTCTGGCTGATGTGCTGGGTACGGTTTCCGTATCCGACTATTTCAACGGCGTTTCCGCTGCAGAATTGCTGTCACTGCTAATCTGATTTCTTTCCTAAAAAGCATAAAAAAAGCGGAACACTTTCGCATTCCGCCTGGAGGTCTCTTCCAGATTCGAACTGGAGTCAACGGTTTTGCAGACCGGTACCTAACCACTCGGCCAAGAGACCATTCGTTTGAGGCGGCAAAGATACACTTTTTTTTGATATGCGCAGTTTATACGGGAAAATTTTATTACTTTTACAAACTTATTATTTAACCAAGCAATGAGAAAAGGTATATTTTTTTTAATCTTGACTTTGTCAATGTCGTTGACGATGATGATTACATCATGCGACAGGGAAAATACGAATAATAACAATAATATAGATAATCCTGGAGGAACAGATAATCCTGGAGGAGCCAATCATAACTATCCCTCTACCGCTCATGTGCTTCCAAATGCAGTGACGGATATTGACGGGAATAGCTACGATGCAGTACAAATCGGCAATCAGGTTTGGATGGCTGAGAATCTACGTACTACAAAATATGCCGACGGAACAACAATCCCTGTTGGAATCCTCCAGAGTTTCACGCAACCATCCCGTTACAATCCGAACAACAATGCAAATAACGTGAACTCTTACGGTTATCTTTATAACTGGAGTGCGGTGATGAATGGTTCAAGTTCCAGTGACGCTAATCCGAGTGGTGTTCAAGGCGTTTGTCCAAACGGCTGGCATGTCCCAAGTGAAGAAGAATGGGTTGAAATGATCAACTTTATGCGAGGCCAATCGATCTATAGCAGCAGTAACGTTTCTTGGCACATTGCAAAGGCGTTGGCGGCAACACAAGGATGGATGAGTACTGATGAAGGGGACGCTCCTGGTAATGATCCTAGTATAAACAATGCCTCTGGTTTTTCCGCTCTTCCTGCTGGCGTCTATATTCCCGAAGAGAACGTTGATTATCTTGGCGAATATCATGGAGTTTATTGGAATTATGGTATGACTGCCTTCTTTTGGACGTCATCCGACAGTCAGGACCCAGATACGCATGCTTATTACCGCAGCATTGATTTCGAGCAATCCGGCATTGAAGGTTATGGTGGGGGGAGAACATTCGACATGAGAAATGGCTTGTCTGTCCGTTGTGTACGCAATTAAAGCGAAGGGGAAACCCTTTCCTCAGAAATTATCTGATTGAAAAAATAACAGGATTTAGAAGAGAAAAGCCGAAAGGTTTTACCGCAACTCCATTCTCACCACATTCTCCACATGCTGGGTATGCGGGAACATGTCCACTGGTTGCACCGCCGTCACCTTGTAGGTACTGTTCAGCAGGGTAAGGTCGCGGGCCTGCGTGGCGGGGTTGCAGCTCACATACACGATGCGCGGTACCCGCAGCTTGACTAACATCTGCAGCACATTGGGGTGCATGCCGGCGCGCGGCGGGTCGGTGATGATAACATCCGGACGACCGTGTTTGTCGATGAAGTCGTCGGTGAAGATCTTGGCCATGTCACCCACCACAAATTCCGCATTGTGGATCCGGTTGCGCTCGCAGTTGATGCGGGCATCGTCCACGGCGGCGTCCACATACTCCACGCCGACCACCTTTTTCGCTTGATGGGCGACGAAATTGGCAATGGTGCCCGTGCCGGTGAAGAGGTCATACACCACTTCGTCGGGCTGGATGGCGGCGAAATCGCGCACCACACTGTAGAGGACATACGCTTGCTCGCTGTTGGTCTGGTAGAAGGATTTGGGCCCTACTTTGAAGTAAAGGTCCTCCATCTTTTCCATAATGTGATCTTTGCCTTTGAACAAATGGAAGGGCAGGTCGAAGACGGCATCATTCACCTTTGTGTTGACCATATAAATCAGAGAGGTGATTTCGGGGAACCGGTCGGCGAGGGCATTCAGCATATTCTCCACATCCTCATTGAAAACGGAGACGATCATCACCACCATAAGGTCGCCGGTGGAGGCGGTGCGGATGATGAGATTGCGCAGTATGCCCTCTCGGGCACGCGGGTCGTAGAAGGTGATGCCGTGTTCCATGGCGTAGGCTTTGAGGAACAGACGGATGTCGTTGCTTGGGGCCGTCTGCAGCCAGCAGTGGTCGATGTCGAGAATCTTGTCGAACATGCCCGGGATGTGGAATCCGGCGCAGCGCATCTCAAAGGGTTCTCCCGCTTTCAAGCGGGCCATGTCCTCGTACGAAAGCCATCGCATGTTGGAGAAGGTGTATTCCAACTTGTTACGATAATAGTATTGTTTCTCCGAGCCTAAAATCGGACGAAGCTCCGGGTATTCGAATTTGCCAAGGTGGCGGAAATTGTCATCCACCTGTTTTTGTTTGTATTCTAACTGCTTGGCGTAGTCGAGCATCTGCCATTTGCAGCCGCCGCACACGCCGAAGTGCGGGCAGGGTGGCACCACACGGTCGGGGGATGGTTGCCGCACTGCTATCAGGTTGGCTTCGGCATAATGGTGCTTTTTCTTGAATATCTCCACGTCCACTCTGTCGCCGGGAACGGCGTAGGGGACAAATATGGTCAGACCGTCTAATTTGGCCACGGCCTTGCCCTCCGCACCGGCGGAGAGGATTTCCAGATCTTCGATGGTATAGCGTTTGAATGACATGAGCGTACGAAAGTATTAAGGTTTGTAAGGTTGGAATTTCTTAGTTTCTTAACTTCTTAGTTTAATTTTGGTTATCGTTGGTAAAATCCGGTTTCGTCCAGATATTGCCAAACTTTGGGAGGAAGCATGTAGCGGACGGATTTTCGCTGGCGGATGTTTTCCCGGATCAGGGTGGAGGATAACTCGATTAGCGGGGCCTGCACAAAATGGACGCGGGCACCCGCCTTGTATTCTCCGGCGTCATATCCCGGTCGGGGATAGACGTAAAGGTCGTAATTTTCCAGAATCCATTCATAGTTGAGCCACTTATAGATGGTTTCCAGGTTGTCTTCCCCCATGATGAGTGCAAATTCCCGCTGGGGGTGTTTCTCCGCCAGATGCACTAACGTGTGGCACGTGTAGGAGGGCTGGGGTAGGGCGAACTCCACGTCGCTGGCCCGGAAGCGGTCGTCATCCTCAATGGCTAAGGTCACCATGTGGAGGCGTTGCCGGTCGTTGAGCAGGGAGGTCTTCTCTTTCAGGGGATTGCGAGGCGAAACGACGAACCAGATCTCCTGGAGGTCGGAATGTTCCAGCATGTATTCGGCAATGATGAGGTGCCCCACATGGATGGGATTGAAGGATCCGAAGTAAAGGCCTGTTTTGCGCATAAGGGGTGTCGTTTATCAGAGGGGGCAAAAGTACGAAAAAATGAAATAATTTCTTATCTTTGCCTGTTGAAAGTTATGAAAAGATTCACCATTGTATTCCTGATCAGCGTGTTATTCCTTGGAATAGGCATCCAGTCCGCAAATGCGCAGTCACCATACGCACGTGCGCGGCTGCTCGTGTGGCAGGACACCCTCTTCGGGCTTATCGATGGCACCGGGAAAACGGTGCTGCCTTGCGAGTTTGAGGACATCACCATCTACAGCGGGAAAGTCTATCAGCACGACTACATCATTGCGAAACGCGATAGGCGGTGGAATGTGATGACTTGGGAAGGGTACATGATGAAGATTTTTTTCTACGATGTTGAGCCGCTGCCCATCCCCAACTGCCGGGAGGATCTTTTCCTCATCCCCTACAAGGACAAACTCCGAGGCGTGGTGGACCTCAGAGGTTTCACCGTGATTCCGTTCCGCCATCGCGATCTTGCCCTCAACGATTACTATCATCCCTGTTACAATCGGACCGATATACATCCCAGACTCACATATACATCGTATTCTGGCTTGAAAGGCTGCCTCAATGAATATGGTCGCGAGGTGATTCCGCCCATCTATAAGCGTATTAATTTCGCCGACAGGATGATTACGGTTGAGGATACCAACGGGTGCTGGGGACTGATGGACTATGACGGCCGCTGGCTCCGCGAGCCCGACACCTTGTATTCCTTGGATAACTATAGAGTTTACTACGACCATTCATGTAGAGAATCTTATATGCCTATCATCGAACGGAAGACAAATCTGCAGGGGTTGGTGAATCATAGTGGGGAAATTGTGTTACCTATACGCTATAGAGAAATCCATCCGATGTATCCCAATCTGATGAGCATGAAAGACACATCGGGCCTTTATTGTCTGGCCGACGCGCAGTTCCGCACACTCACCCCGCATCGCTACAAGGAACTTTTCAATCTCGGAGAAGTGTACAGCAATGGATGGATTGTGGGCATTTTGCCGGATGGTTCAGCGGAGATTCTCGACACTTTGGGGTGTGTGGTGCAGACGGACCCTCCGCTTCACTTTGACGAAGATAACATCCGCTACGAGTTTCCATTGGTGGAGGTGGCCGACAAGTGGCAGATTGTCAGTCCGAAAGGAAAACTGCTGCCGCAACGCTACTACGATGCATCTCAATACTGGTCGGAGACGCTGTTCAGCGTGGCTGTTGACTCCCTGCATTGGGGTATTGTGAACCGCAAGGGTCGCGTAATTGTCCCCTTGCGCTATGTTGCGGCCGATGCCAGTGGCGACGATATCATCTTCGCCCGTCGCGCATCTGGGAAGGTCGATGTCTTCAACGGCAAGGGCCGGAAGCTGCTCACCTGCTGGGGTGCACAGGAGGACGGCGATATGCTGGTGGTGGCCAACAGCGAGGGAAAATGGGCACTCGCTGACAAAAAGAATGGCCGCGTGCTGAGTCTCTATTACAAAGAAATAGAGCCGATTTATTTCTCCGATACTACAGGGTTCTCGTACTTTTGGGAGGTTTTCGACGATAACAAACGAATGGGCTATCTTGACGGTCGTGGTCGCGAGATTTTCCCCTGCTCGCTCGACGCATCATACATTTGGGAACTTTCCGGCGCACCCATATACAAATTCCTTTCCCACGACTGTAGATGCGGTAAACTCATCTATTATTATAACATGAAGAAAGATGCGAACTAGTGAAGAGGAAAATTTATTTAGGCAACGATACAGAAGTTGACCTGTAGAGACAAACTTATTCCATCTTAAACTTCAACCAAAAACCACAATATTCCTCGCATTCCCTGCGTTATCCTGTGTAAACAAAAATCGCCATTATGTCCAAAACTAGTTGCACCCTATTTGTCATCCTGCTCTGCACGATGGCTATCTGTCCCGCCGCCGCGCAAACTCCCCACACCATCAGCGGCGTGTTCGACTATGACAAAGCCAGCCAGGTGGTGGCGAACATCAACGAGGAACGGCAGGAAAAAAAGCTCGCACCCCTGAAAATGGATGCTGCCCTCACCGAGGCCGCGATGCTTCGTGCCGCCGAATTCGCCTACCGCGTTGAAATAGAGCAAGTTCAGAAATTCTTATCCTATTATGATAAACGGCCCAACGGGGACGACAACCTCACACTGATCGGCGAGCAACGGCATGCCACACAACCGAACGTCGAATATGTCTTCTTGTATCTGGAACATAACCTCTACATCCCCCAAGCCTATGCCGGTGCCGATGCGGTGGTCAGCTTCCTAAAAGAAAAACGCAGAAGGGGAAGTGCCGCCTTATACACTGCCGCCATGCATTCCATCGGCTGCGGAGCGTTCCTATCCCCACAAGGTTTCTACTATTGGGTGTTCTTCCTGATGCCTGACAATGGCACGGATAAGGAAATTCCGAATGGCCAGTGGACCACGGAAATCAGCATCGGTACAAGCAAGGGCGAGCAGACCACTCCGCTGACTCGGGTGAAATCGGACACCGATTTGACACCCACCAGTGTTAAAATATCCGGACACTTCGACTACTTCAAGGCGATAGAAGTGGTGGATCTTACGAACAAGGAGCGGGTGGCCAATGGGCTCAAGCCTCACATTATGGATGCCACACTGACGGAATTGGCCATGATTCGGGCCGCAGAAGTGAAGGCACTCGGAAAAATATCGCACGTACGCCCCAACGGAGATCGCGGCGACGAGATTATTTATGAAGTATGGGGGGCTGGCTGGTGGACTCGTGAGAACCTCGGATGGGGTTATGATGGTCTTCCGAGCACATTTGTGAAGCGATGGATGGAATCGCCCGGCCACCGCGATGCCATTTTGGATCCCAAATGCACCCGAATGGGGGTTGGTGTGTGCGACGATTACTGGGTGCAGCTGTTTGCAGATTACAAAGGAAAGTCCACCGTTTTGTCGAAATCAGCCGGCCACATCGAGGAGGTCACCGTGGAAGTGACTGTTGTGGAAGGTGGAAAAAGCAAGGTGTTGAAAAGAAAGAGGGTGAATTGAGCCTAATGCCTGGTTATAAAATCTCCAATAATTCTTCGGGTTTTCCAATGATAAATTCGGCGCCGGCATTCGCCAGCTCCGTGCGTGGACGGTAGCCCCACAGCACGCCCACGGCCCGCACGCCAGCCCGGTGCGCTGTTTCCATATCCACGGCGGAGTCGCCCAAATACAACGCATCTTCCACACCACATCCTGTAGCGGTTAGGATGTCGGCAACCACGGCCGGGTCGGGCTTGACCGGAACGCCCGGACGTTGCCCGAAAAGGGCATCCCATCGGACAGTGGGAAAAAGATTCGCCATAAGCGGTGCCACCGCCTCATGCACCTTGTTTGTTGCCACCGCCAACATCACGCCCTGCTGCTGCAACTGTTCCAAAAGTTCCGTTATTCCAGGATATACCGTTGTTTTATCATGCATGTGTTCTTTGTAATAGGCTAAAAACTCAGCAAAACAGGTATCATAAACCGGACCTTGGCGATATTCTTCGGGTAAAATGCGCTCAATGAGCTTGGGCATCCCGTTGCCCACAAAATAGCAGTAGGCATCCACTGGATGCGTGGGGAATTGGTGGGCAGCCAGTACATGGTTGGCAGCATCTGCCAGGTCTTCAAGGGTGTTGAGCAGTGTGCCGTCTAAATCGAAGATGATGAGCTTGGGCATGACTAATACAAAAACGGGGAATCAAAATCTTTCAAAAAATCGCCCGTAAGATCCTTGGGCGAGGTCAGGGGATGCTCCACCTGCCAGTCAATGTGCAGGTCGGGGTCATCATAGCGGATGCTGCCTTCGGATTCCTTATTATAGAAATTGGAACACTTGTAGAAGAACAGGGTGTTGTCTTCCAAGGCCGCGAACCCGTGTGCGAAGCCCGCTGGGATGTAGAACTGCCGAAAGTTGTCGGCGGTCAGCAGCACGGAAAAATATTGCCCGTAGGTGGGGCTTCCCTTCCGGATGTCCACGGCAAAATCCAGGGCGGCACCGTCAAGGATGCGCACCAGCTTGGCTTGTGCGTATGGTGGACGTTGGAAATGAAGGCCACGTACCACCCCTTTCTGCGAACACGATTGGTTGTCCTGCACCCAGTTCTCCCGGATGCCAGCCTCCGCCAAGGTCTTCTCATTATAACTTTCAAAAAAATAACCCCGGTTGTCGTGAAACACTTTCGGTTCCAGCACGAGCAACCCCGGAATAGGCGTTGTGATTATCTGCATAGTTTACTGTTTATTCTAAAAAACAATTCCAACTAAAATCAGTCTTCGGAATCGTCGGCGATGAACTGCTGGTACTCGGCTAAGAAACGCGCCTTCGACAGGAATCCGAGATACTGCCGGTCGCGGGTGATGACCGGCATGTTGAAATTGCCTGTCTTGTTGAACTTTGCCAGCACCTCCTCTGCTGTTTCATCCTCATAAATAAATTCTTCAGGCTCTATCATCAGGTCCTCCACCCGTACCAGGTCGTAAAGCTCCGGCTTGAAGATCACCTCCCGATGGTCGTCCATGACAAGAAGACCGGAGAAGATGTTGCCGTCTTTCACCACCACGAAAAGGTTGCGGCGGCAGTGGGCAATCGCATCCGTATAGGTGCGCAGGGTACTGTGCGCGGGGATGGTGCTGATATTTGTGTCCAAAATCTTCTGCCATTGCAGTTTCTTCAAGGCAAACCGGTCTTTGTTATGCGTTTTGAGGTTGCCTTTTTCCGCCAACGGTCGGGTATAGACCGAGTATTTCTCGAACGGATTGGTACAGATGTAAGAGAAGGTGGCTGTGATCATCAGCGGAATCAGCAGGGTGTAGCCGCCGGAGAGTTCTGCAATCAGGAACATGGCGGTCAGCGGGGCCTGCATCACGCCCGTCATCACGCCAGCCATGCCTGCGAGGATGAAGTTGACCACGGGGAAGTTCATGCCCGTGAAGAAGTGGGCCACGGAGGAAACCAGAAAGCCCGTGAAGGCCCCGATAAAGAGCGTGGGGGCAAAAACGCCGCCTACACCGCCCGCCGAGGTGGTGAACGTGGTGGCGAACACCTTCATCAGGATGATGCCGGCAATGCCTACGAAGAAAAGCACGCTTTTGGTGTTGGGCATACCGAAGGGCGCATTGCGGAACAGTGCCGCATAGTCGCCGTGAATCAGCAGGTTGATGCTGTCATACCCCTCCCCGTAGAATACCGGGAACAGGAAAATCAGCGAGCAGAGCAGCAAGGAACCCACCACCGCCTTGAGCCAGGGGTAACGCAGTTTTCGCATCATCTTGTCTATCAGTCGCGAAACCCGCAGAAAATAGACGGAAATCAGTCCGCACAACAACCCCAATACGATATAGAGCGGGATGTTGGTGATGAAGAACTCGTGAGTGGCCCCGATGGTGAACATCACGTCGCGGCCTAAGAAGAACATGGACATGACTGTGCCGGTGGCCGCGGAGATGAGCAGCGGCAGGATGGCACTTCCCGTCAGATCCAGCATCAACACCTCGAAGGTGAAGACGATGGCCGCAATAGGGGCTTTGAAAATGGCCGCCATGGCCGCCGTGGAGCCGCACGCCAGCAACAACGTCGTCTGCTTGGCATTCAGATGGAAGAAACGGCCCATATTGGAGCCGATGGCCGATCCGGTGAGCACCATCGGCGCCTCCAAACCCACAGATCCGCCAAATCCCACCGTCAAGGCACTCGACACCATTGAGGAATAGACATTGTGGAATCTTAATTTGCCGTCGCTCTTGCAAATCGATTTGAGCACGATGCTGACCCCGTGGCTCAGGTCGTCGCGTACCACTTTTTTTACAAACAAGATGGTCAAAAGTATGCCGATCGGGGGGAAAATCAAGTAGATGTAGTTGATGCCATTGCCAGTAAAGGTGTGGCTGAGCAGGGTGGTGGTGAAGTGCAACAGGTTCTTGATAACGATGGCCGCCAATGCACCCAGCACGCCAATCACTCCACTGAGGAACAAAACGACGGCACGGCTGCTGAGGTGCTTCTTGATGAAGCGCCTCGACCGGGAAAGCACATACAAAAGATTCCGATTTTTCATTAAAAAGGTGTCAAAAAGGGCAGTCGCTGCCGACTGCCCCTATTATCTTTTTGTTTCGGATTTATTTCCGAATATCCATTTCGTTCAGCAGATAGCCGGCACCACCGAACTTGTCGATGACGAAGAGCACGTAGCGGGCATCCACGTTGATGCAGCGCTGCAGGGCGGTGTTGAATACGATGTCACTGCTCAAGGCCTCCCAGTTGCCGTCGAAGGCCAGGCCGATGAGCTCGCCATTGCCGTTCATGATCGGGCTGCCGGAGTTGCCGCCGGTGATGTCGTTGTTGGAGAGGAAACACACGTGCAGTTCGCCGTCTTTGTCGGCATATTGGCCGAAGTCGCGGTTCAGGATAAGCTGTTTCAGCTTAGCCGGCACGTCAAATTCGGGATCGCCCGGAATCTCCTTTTGCAGGATGCCCTTTGTGGTGGTGAAATAGTTATAGTGTACGCCATCCGCCGGATAGTAGTCGCACACCGTGCCGAAAGTGGTACGCATGGTGCTGTTGGCATCCGGATACATCGGGGTGGAGGCGTTCATCTCCTTGAGGGCGGCCAGATAGGTGCGGCGAGGAATGTCCAGCTTGCCCATATCTGTGAAAATGTGCTGGTTGGTGAAAATCACACCCGACAACTGTTGCAAATAGAGATAGATAGGATCCTTGTACAACACTTTGTTGGAGGGTTTCGCCAGGTATTTCTCCAGATTATCCTTGGAAATGAAGATGGAGTTGCGTACAGCCGCCTCGAAGTTGGCCTCGCTGCCCTTGAAATTCTTCGCCAAAAGGCCTGGGATGTCGGGACGGTAGGACTCCGGCACATTGTTCCAAATCTTCAGCGTAGCCATGATGATCTTGATTTCCGTTTCCATATCCTTATCGTCAACGGCTTTGTCATACGCAGCCCGCACAGCTTTAATGGTGGCATCCGACAAGGTTTTTTCCTTATCCTTGAGTTCGAGTTTGTTTTGAGTACGCCAACCGGCCATCAGTACAGCTGAGGAACGGAGTGCGAAATTGGCATCCAAATAGACTTTGTAGGCATTGCCGTCAATGGTCTTGCACACTTTTTCGATTTCGTCCAGACAGTTGCCGTAACGTGCTTTCCTTTTCTCGTTCTGGTTGATCCAGTTGGTGAGTTCCTGCTCCTGTTTCTGTTTGGTCTCCACAACCTTGAGGGCTTTCAAGCTGGCCACCATACCTTTTTGGTTTTTCCAACCGTTGGCCAGGCTGGCATGGCCGTCGGCATATTTCAGACGGACAGCCTCGTCCGCATTCATGGCGTCGCTGATGACAGGAAGGATGATGTCTAACGGTTCATAGTAGGCAGGGCCTTCGATGTCGATGGAGTTTTGCACCTCGTAGGAGGTCTTGAAACGCTCCGTTGTACCAGGATAGCCCCAGATCATCGTGTAGTCGCCCGGCTGGTAGCCTTTCAAGCTGATGGGCAGGAAATGCTTGGGATGCAATGGCACATTGTCCTTGGAATATTCTGCCGGCGAGCCATCGGGGGCCGTGTAGATGCGGAATACGGTGAAGTCGCCCGTGTGGCGCGGCCACATCCAGTTGTCAGTGTCACCGCCGAACTTGCCGATGGCGGAAGGCGGAGCGCATACCAGACGAACATCCTTATATTCGGTGTAAATGAACATATAGTATTCGTTGCCTTCGTAGAAGGGTTTTACTACCACTTTGTAGCGTTTTCCTCCCGAATTATCATCCTTGAGTTTTTTGATGGCCGCTGAAATGGCCTTCTCACGATCCGTCTCGGAGGTGTTCTCGTCCACACCTGCAAGGACAATACTCGTCACATCCTCCATTCTTTCCAAAAAATGGACATGGAAGTTGGCGCGAAGCTCCTCTTCCTTGCTCATGGCGAAGAAACCGTTGGTCAGGTAGTCGTGCTCCACTGTGGAGAGCTCTACCACAGAGGAGTAGCCGCAGTGGTGGTTCGTGAACATGAGACCGTCGCGGGAGACCATCTCGCCGGTGCAGAAACCGTCACCCAGTTGGACGATTGCATCCTTGAGTGAGGAGTTGTTGATGTCGTACAATTGCTCGGCAGTCAGATGCAGACCCATCTTCTGCATGGTGGCGTAGTTGTAGTTTTTGATGAACATCGGCAGCCACATGCCCTCATCAGGCGGATTCACGGCGAAAGCGGCCGTGCAGAACACTGTCATCAGGGACAGCAATAATGTTTTTCTAAAGTTCTTCATAATATTGGTTTTAATAATTGTCTTGAAAATATCAGGAATGAATCTCATCCGGTGTTTCGGCGGAATCCGTTGTGGGTTCCTCTTTTGCCGAAGGCTGGAAGAAGCGTTTGTTGAAGATGAGCATCAGGAAGATGCCGACGGTGATGCACGCATCGGCGAAGTTGAAGATGGCCGGGAAGAAATAGGATCCACCCCACAGCGGAAAGCCGTCGGGGATGTGAAACAGGCGCACATAGAACATGTCCACCACCCGGCCGAAGAAGAACGGGGCGTACCCGCCGCCGTCCGGAAACAGCACGGCCAAGGTCTCCGGTGTGCTCTCGCTGAAGATCAATCCGTAGAACAGGGAGTCGATGATGTTGCCCAACGCGCCGGCAATCACCAAACAGAAGACCGTCAGGGTGAGGCCGTCCAGCTTGTCGCGGCTGATCTGCCGATGCAAGTACCAGCACAGGAACACCACCAGCACAATGCGCACTAATGACAACAGCAGCTTGCCGACATTCTGCCCGAAAGAGAGGCCGAAGGCCATGCCCGCGTTCTCAATGAAAAGCAGATTGAACCAGTTGCCTAACACGGGATTCAACTGGCCGATGGTCATGTGCGTCTTGACCCAGAATTTCAGGATCTGGTCAATAACCAACACCACAGCCACGATGGCTATGGCTATCAGCCGGAATTTCTTCTGCCTGCTCAAGCCTTATTTCTTTTTCTCGTTCAACTTGGAGTCCACGTCTAACGTGGCGTGAGGCACGATTTTCAGACGTTCTTTGGAAATGAGCTTGCCGGTGATGCGGTCAATGCCGTAGGTCTTGTTCTCGATACGGATGAGCGCAGCCTCCAAGTTGGCGATATACTTGTCCAAACGACCGGCCAGGCGACTGTTCTCCTCCTTGGAGAGCACCTGGTTGCCGTCTTCCATGTTCTTGAACGTGGGAGCCGTGTCGTTGGTGTCGTTCCCGGCGCCATTATAGGCATCCTGATAGACTTCCATCGCCTTTTTGGCGTCAGCAATCTTATTTTCTATGAGTATTCTGAATTCCTCTAATTCCTCATCTGAATAACGATTCACTATCTTTGCTGTCATAATTAATGGTTTTAATTAAAATGAGGTGCAAAGATATAATAATTTTCGATAGGAACAAGGTTTTATTTCACCAGTTTTTGAATTTGTGACCGATGCTTGCTGTCCGACACCTTCAGTAAATACATACCGTGTGCCAAATCAAAGGGTTCCGACAGCTGGTGCGCACCCGCGTCCAAATGGTGTGTGAATGATTTTATCAATTTTCCGTCCATCGAGAAGACTTCAAAACGAAAGTCATCCTCTTGGTCAGCCTGAATCCGGATGGAAAGACGGTCATCCTGTACAGGATTTGTCACCTGCAGGTAAAAGTCGGAGTCGAGGTCGGCCACCCCGACATGGGCTGCGATGGCAAATTCCGTGATCACCGGCAGGTGGTCCGACTGGTTGTACAAGGCGTTGGCCACATCACTTGGAATGCTACTGTTGTCCGGCGAGTTGATGGAACTGTTGAAACGGTTGCCGTCTTGGCCCAACGCATGATAAGTCTCCGGCTTCACCATCACCCCATTGACACCATAATAAACGTATGGGGAAACCAAGATGATGTCGAAACGGTCGTCCAGACCTCCGGTGGCAAAACATCCGTCCGAGTCGTAATGGGTGGATTGGGTGTGTATGTCCTTGAAAGTGCTGTTGTTATTCCAGTGCCCGTCGCGCCCGATGGGGTCGTACAAACGATAAAGGCTGTTGGAGTACTGCGTCATCTCCTGGTAGGCGGGCTCCTCCGAGCCATAGACGTTGAAGTCGCCGGACACCACATGGTTGCCGGGACCGCCAATGGACGACAGCTTGCTCATTAGCTTCTGGGTTTGCACGTGACGGGCGGCGGCATTTGTCTCTCCGCTCCCGGCTTTGAGATGCATGACCCAAAAGGTGATGAATATCGTGTCCCCATGGGCCAATTCGGTGGAGTTGTAGTACATCTTGTAGCCGTTGATGTCACGGTAGGCTGTTGAAATTGCAATATGGCTGTGGTATTTCAGTTTCCGGGAATCGTAATAGATCATGTTGGCGATCTGGCCGCCCGAGTAGCTGGTCAGCGGCCCGTGCTGGTAGTAGTTCACCCCGTCGGTGTTGATGGCGTTGTTGAGCAGGCGTTCCACGTAGGATATGTTTGTACCCATTTCGCACACACAGAACACGTCCGGCATCACGTAATGGAATATCTTGCGGATATTGGCATCCTTCTGGTCCATGTTGTTGGTGATGGAGTTACAATCACCCACCCCGGAAGTCTGCGTGTAATACATGAGGTTGTATTGCATCATCTTCAGCACCTCCTGTGCCTGGACTTGTAACGCAAAAAGCGTGAAAACACAGAGCAAACGGACACCTGTTGTATGTTTTTTAAAGGACATCATTGCTTATTTCCATTTAAAGGTGTTAGTGAATTGCATGAAATCCTCTCGCAAGTAGTCGATGACCGGCTGCAGGGAATCGTTGTTCGGGGTGAAATTGAAATAGAGGGTGCCGCGCAGAAAATAGTGGGCGCTGTCCGTCATCCAGAAGATGAGGGGGGTGGCTACCTCTTTGCCTTCAATATCATAAAACCGTCCCCAAAGTCGGGCTTCAGGGTCTCGGATGACAGAAAACTCCACATCATCTGCCTTCTGATAGTGGAATTTCACCATTTTTTCCTCCCGAATCATCAGATTGCGCAGACTGTCGGCCTTCGGCACGGGGATGCACGTCAGCTTGAAGGCGGCGTTCAACTCGGGGTACGACACGTCAATCCAGCAGCTTCCGTCTTTTTGGTCGCGGATGGACAGGACAGACTGATCCGATTGGTCGAAAGTGAAGGGTAGGGTGGTATCCGTATGTCGGTACTGTCGTTCGGGGAGGTCAATGCGGAAATAGCCGACCGGTTTCGGGGTCGGCACATCACGGTGACGGCAGGAGGCTGCCGTCACACATAATCCCATCAGAAAAGCCACAACCACAAGAAGATGCCGTTCAGGACCTCTCATGGCGGACTACAGATAGCTTTTCAGGTTCTTGTTCTTGCTGTTCTGGCGCAAGCGTTTCAGGGCACGCTCCTTGATCTGGCGCACGCGCTCGCGGGAGAGCTCCATCCGGTCGCCAATCTCATCCAGCGTGTGCTCGTGTGAGGTGTTGATGCCGTAGAAAAGCATCAGCACTTCGCGCTCCTTCTCGGGCAATGTGTTCAGCACATCGTGGATCTCCGATGCTAATGATTCCTGCATCAGGATGGTGTCCGTGTCCTCGTCATTGTCGTGAACAAAGATATCCACGAAACGGGTCTCCTCATTCGGGGAAATCGGCGAGTCGATGGATTGCGGGTGATTGTTCATCTTCATGATTTCCGACACCTTATATACCGGCATGTCAATGGCTTCCGCAATTTCCTCCGTGGTGGGGATACGTTTCAGCTTCTGTTCCAGACGGGCGGTTTCCTTCTTGATCTTGTTGATCACACCCACCTGGTTGAGCGGCAGACGCACAATGCGCGACTGGTCGGCGATGGCTTGCAGGATGGACTGGCGGATCCACCAGACGGCGTAGGAAATGAACTTGAACCCACGGGTCTCATCGAAGCGCTTGGCCGCCTTGATCAGGCCCACGTTGCCCTCATTGATGAGGTCTTGCAGACTGATACCCTGGTTCTGGTATTGCTTGGCCACCGAGACCACGAAACGCAAATTGGTGGTGGTCAGCTTGTTCAACGCCTCTTCGTCGCCGGCCTTGATCTTGCGGGCCAGTTCGACTTCTTCTTCCGCTGTGATCATCTGCTCCTTGCCAATATCGGCCAGATAACGGTCAAGAGAAGCGGAATCACGGTTGGTGATGGATTTGGAAATTTTAAGTTGTCGCATATAGATATTTTCTTATAATCGTTTGATTTTGTGAATATTATATAATGTAAAAAGCTTTTGGGCTTTCTTTTATCTCGGATTTTTTTCAAACAGCTCCTTTGTACCCTTATTATTTAATAAAGTTACAAGTTTGTTGAATTTTTCTTTATTTCGAACGATACTTACGTTGACCACATCGCCCGGGGATTTGGTTTTGAGCACGCCGCGCACCTCCGCGAGGCTGTTCACGGGTGTGCCGCCGATATGGGTGATCACGTCGCCGGCCTGCAAGCCGCTTTGGGCCGCCGCGCCTTCATCATCCACTTCCGCCACATATACGCCGCGCACATCTTCCAAATCGTACTCTTTTGCCAGTGAGGCGTTCAGCTCGGCAATGGAGACGCCGATGTAGGCTTGCTGCACCTGACCATATTCTTTAATATCGAGGTATATCTTCTTCACGATGTTGGACGGGATGGCGAACGAGTAGCCGGTATAGTATCCGTTGCCGGAGGCGATGGCCGTGTTGATGCCCACTAAACGGCCCGAGGCGTTCACCAATGCGCCGCCGGAGTTACCGGAGTTGACAGCCGCATCCGTCTGCAAATAAGACTCTTCCGTCTGGCTTCGCCCGGAGAGCGCCAGCTGCCGCGCTTTGGCGCTGATGATGCCCGCGGTGACGGTGGAGGTCAGATTCATGGGATTGCCCACGGCCAGCACCCACTCGCCGATGCGCACCTCATCAGAGTTGTCGAACTCCAGGTAGGAGAGCCCCTCCGCATTGATTTTCAGCACGGCGAGGTCCGTTTTCGGGTCCGTACCCACAATGGTGCCCTCGTATTCGCGCTTGTCGTTCAGCGTCACCGTGACCTTCACGGCATCTTCCACCACATGGTTGTTGGTGACGATGTAGCCGTCGGAGGTGACGATGACCCCGGAGCCCGCCGCCTGCACCGGATAGGTGCTCGGCCTTGAACCGAAAAAGTGCTCCCATATAGTGCCCCCGAAAAACTCATCCCAAGCTGAATTTTTCTGCATAAATTCCGTTTTTATATAGACCACAGCATTCACAGAACGCTCGGCGGCGGTGGTCAAATCAACATAGACGGGTCCTTTGGAGGAAGTTTGAGCCTGAATCCCAGTGGGAGTTAGAAATGCGAGTATAGTACTGACAAACAGTATTTTAATAAACTTTTTTAACATCATTTCCATCATATTTTTCTAATAAAAGCCATACAATAACGAATATGTTTAAAAAAAATTGCAAGGACAGGATAAGGATTATGATTTTTTTTTATTTTTGCAGCCCAAAATTTTTAATCAAAAAAACAGTAAAAAAATGTACGCAATTGTAGAAATAGCCGGGCAACAGTTCAAGATTGAAAAAGACCGCCGCGTCTATGTTCAACGCCTCAAGGCTGAAGAAGGTTCACAGGTGAAATTCGACCGTGTGATGTTAGTGGACAATGACGGTTCTGTCAAAGTTGGAACGCCCACCGTGGATGGTGCTGCCGTTACCGCTACCGTTGTCAAACACCTTAAAGGTGACAAAGTTCTTGTTTTCAAGAAGAAAAGAAGAAAAGGATATCAGAAATTGAATGGCCACCGTCAGTATCTGACCGCCATCAAGATTGATGATATTACGTTGTAATTCAGTATTAACGAAACATAATTTAAAAAGATATGGCACATAAAAAAGGTGTCGGTAGTTCACAGAACGGCCGCGAATCACATAGCAAGAGATTAGGTTTGAAAATCTTCGGTGGTCAGTTTGCAAAAGCTGGCAACATTATCGTCCGCCAAAGAGGCACTGTCCACAATCCGGGACAGAATGTTGGTATGGGCAAGGATCACACCCTTTACGCCCTTTGCGACGGTATCGTCTCCTTCCGCAAAACCTACAAGGATAGATCATTTGTATCCGTTATTCCTCAGGAATAATTGATAAGGTGATATTTTGTTCATAATGTTTGATTTTGAGAGCCGTTCTTCCCGAACGGCTTTCTTTTTTTCGTATTTTTGCGGCTCCACATTCGACATCGGATATGATTAAATACGAAGACCTTACAAAACAGCTCAAAGCCGGACAGTTCAAACCCGTGTATCTGCTTCACGGCGAGGAGCCTTTTTATATTGACCGCATCTGCTCCTTCTTTGAGAACAATGTGCTGGACGAGGCCGACCGCGACTTCAACCAGTCCGTCCTGTACGGGAAGGATGTCACTGTGGCCGATGTGCTCGCCAATGCCAAGCAGTTCCCGTTCGGCGCACCCTATCGTGTTGTCATCCTGAAGGAGGCAAAAGATCTGTTCAATCTTAAAGGGTCCAAAAAATCAGCCAAGGAAGAGGAAAACGAGACTTTGGACGAGTTGGATTCTTCCAAGGAAGACAAAGGTTCGGCGGAATTCGCGCAGCTGCAAGCCTATGCGAAAGAGCCCACCCAGTCCACCATCCTGGTGATTTGCTACAAATACAAGAAGCTTACGGTCGCCCAGTGCAAACCCTTTGAACAACATGGCGAGGTTTTTCTGTCGGAGGGCGAAAAGGACTGGAATTTGTCCAAGTGGATTCTGAAGCAGGCCGGCCGTTTCCACTTCACGATGGACGACGCCACCGCCACGCTGTTAGCGGAGCACATTGGCAACGACTTGTCGCGCATATACAGTGAGTTCGAGAAACTGCGCGTGATCCTGCCCAACGGCGGTGCCCTCACCCCCGATGTTGTGGAAAAATATATCGGTATCAGCAAGGAGTACAACATCTTTGAGTTGCAGGATGCCTTGGGCAACCGCAACGAGCCGAAAGCCTACAAGATCACGCTGAACTTTGCGCAGCATCTGAAGGACAATCCCAACGTGAAAACCATCCTGATGCTGTTTCGTTTTTACAACAACATGCTCCGCTACCATCTGTCGCCCGACAAAAACTCCGATACCGGCAAGAAAATATTCGGGAATTTGGCTTTCCGGATGGTGCCCATGGCCCAGAAGCACAGCATCGCACAACTCACCCGCATCATATCCCTGCTGCGCGAATATGACATGAAGAACAAAGGTTTGGACAACAACTGTGAGGAGGGCGAGCTTCTAAAAGAGCTGATTTATAAGATTCTGCATTAGAGTTGGGGCTTTAGCCATTGGCTATTGGCCGTTAGCGTTTGGGAGTTGGGGATTGGGATTTGTGGTTTACGATTTGCGTTTTTCGGTTCCCGGTTCTCTGTTCCCGCCCCTAACGCCGTCAGGCGTTGCAGATCTGTAGGAATAGGGCCGCCGCATGGACAGCAAGTGCGATGTGCACCATTCCGCCAGCGACGACAGGAGCGGCGGAATCTCCCCACGTCCCGATCAGATTTTTTCCAACTTTTTGGGTACAGTTTACAAAACATCCCCGTCAGGGGATGCATATCTGTAGCCCAAGGCGTTCCCGCGAGAGGCATAAATCCCCGTGAGGGGATTCATTTGACAATATGGGCGGCGGCGGTTCATCGGCGGTGGTTTTGGAGTGGCGAAAATACGAAAAATCCGAATATGACGGAGGCCTCCACCTCCTTGCCGTTGATGTAGATGGCTACCTTGCGGGTGTAAATCGTTTCCGGGACCAATATCAACGAAAGACACGGGATGCGGTAAAATAACAATATATATATTCAGTTTTTTCGTCCAGCGATGGTACATAGTTTACCTTTATACGAAACCCATTATCTTTCTGATACTCAGTAAGGTGTATCTCAGTAGTAGGCGCGGAGAGGGACGCACTTTTTAAAATGTTGTTGATATTAAATTGTATTATCTCAGACAATTTGGATTTTAACTTAATCCAACATTCCATTTTAGAAACACTTGGAACTAAAATATCATTATCAACGAGACACCATATAGAATCTTTCTTTATTTCAAGTTCGAGCGAAACAAAATAATCGACTGTATCAGTATTATAAATCATAAACGAAACGTCTCCAGTTTTGTTACAATATAGCTTGTCAACAACAATTTGCCCTGCTAAATAAAAAGGGGATAGCATAATAATTATAAGTATTTTTTTCATTCCGTTATTACCGTCTTTTTGGTACCACCATTAGTATTGTGATCTGGACCAGGGTACTCTATTATAACATCAATTTTTGAATTATCATCCCCATATTCCATCAAATCGTTGAAAAATTCTTTTTCTATCTCTATGCAACCGTGGGTAAATCCCTTTTCTGAATCATGTATGTAGAAACTATTATTGTCTCGATTTGAAGCTCCTGTAACCGAAACGGGCTCTAGTTTTGCACGATGTTTTCCCCATTCTGAATACGTACAATAATGTCCATCTTCTCTTTGATAATAATCAGGGATTTTTTCAATTCCACCCTCGGGTGAACGCAATAATTGCCCTGTTTTGGGATCCGCATTTGCTATTCTATTAGGATCAGGCTTCAAATTAATATAATATTGTCCTTCTGGGGTTGGCCCTCCATTTCTTACATTTTGATATTTAGCATATTGGCAATCAATTATGGCTCCAGTAGTGGTTGTCGCGTTATTTAGTCCCGAAGTGGCTTTGTAGGTGTGAATCAAATTGCTCTTGTCTCCAACTTCGCCTCCATACCAAAGAGCGGCATTCCCAGTGACAAGCACCCAATCTTGTCCATCAAAGTCAATTAGCTTCACCGGGTTGTCCGCGCAATACACATACGGACTCAAAGATGGATATTTGTCACTCATCGGATCCACACTCAACCAGATGCTTAAATCGCTGCTGTAATATCTTGAACCGAAGTAGGATAGACCCGTTTCAGTGTCTTTCTCTTTTGCGGAGAAGGTGAACATGGAATTGAACGAGGTTGTGCGCTGGTCCACAAAGTCCTCGCCCCAAGACAGGTAATGTAGATGCTGGACGGCGGAGCCGTCAGAGTAGGTTATCCAGGAAGACGAACCGAGGTGGTCGGGGTGGTACCAGTAACAGTCGGGCTCTGGATCATTATTGTCGCGCCAATAGTTCCGGAGCTCCAACAAACGATCCTCCTCCACAACGGGGGAGACATTTGTACAACCCATCACCGCTGAGAAATGTTCGATTTCTGTGTTGT
>JAEEGG010003065.1_pt1 | contig 42105 bp, 31 predicted proteins | sample 9134161 | NCBI WGS metagenome assembly JAEEGG01 (sample SAMN16246543, study PRJNA631951) | gut metagenome | biome: gut microbiome; feature: rumen; material: CR-attached | host: Bos | place: Iran: Karaj | collected 2018-10 | reverse complement strand
TCGGGCTGGTTGTTATTGTTTCTTCAAAACACGATTGATATAGGTGTTCTTTGATAATTAACTGAAAAATAAGTAGCTATACACAAAAATATTTGTCCATTTATTTGGATAGCAACATAGAAGTTAGCCAGATAATCGGCCAGTTCACTAACCTTCATGCTGGCTTCCACACCGTTGAAGGTCCTTACTTTACAGGTTCCGTCCTGGTACATCCAGGTCTTACCGTCTTCAAACACTGGCCAGCGGAAAGTATTATCCTCGGCCATAGCTACATTGGCAGTCGCAAACAAGAAGAAATACGCGATTGCGGGAATGAACAGGACTCTGAGCCTGCTCCATCCGTTTGATTGTTTTTTGTCCATCATATCTATTCTCTTTTTGAGGTTGGATTGCTTCAACCAACTGGTCATAGCCAGGCCTCTGCTTGCAGCAACGGCATTTATCAGCATGAGCTTGTACTCCTTGGGATTGGCTCCGCTGTCAATGACCGCGCGGTCTGCCTCATACTCGTGTATGAGTTCAAACTCCTTGCGCAGCAGGATCATTACCGGGTTAAACCATTGGAACGCCGTCATGATATCGGCCATAAGCAGGTCAAGGGAGTGCCAACGGTGAGCATGCAGGTTCTCATGCTTCCAGACCGACGCATTCTCTGATTCCAGCCACTCATGTGGCATAACCACGTACCGCATCCAGTTAAGCGGTCCGGGAATCTGGTCGGACTCTATCACGTCAACACCCTCGGAACGGTCGGCATAACGACCCTTTCGAATGATGCGTGACATAGTCCATACTGAAATACCTTTTTTAATCAGCACGAACAGCACACCTGCCCCGTACAACACCAATAGTATTGCAAACAGGTTTACGGGAGCAGATGTCTGTGCGGCTGTTGTATCCATATCAGATACAACCAACTGGGTGTTCTCTTCCTGTGCGCCTACGTTATCGGCTGCTATAGCATGTCTTGTAATATGGAAGAGAGGCAAAACAAAGGAGAGAAGAGCAATGGTTATCAGTACCGACCGGTTAAAGCGGTGGAACGTCTCACGTCCCAGCAGCAGACGGTAACCGCCAAACAGCACGGCCACCAGAACTGCCACTTTAACCTGATATAATAACAATGCCTCCATTTTTTATTTATAAAAAGGTTATTGAGAATTAGGATAAGGTTCAGTTCTCGTTCTTAATGCGGTTTATCAGCTCTTCAAGTTCATCGACCGATATCTTTTCGTCCTTGACCAGGGCCGATACCGCATCGATGTAAGAGTTCTCAAAACAGTGCGACACAATTCGTCCTATGGACGTGTTACTGTACTCGTCACGGCTTATAGCCGCATGATAACGGTAACCCATACCCTCCTTGCTGTGGCCCAGGAATCCGTTTGATTCCAGCAGGCGTACCTGGGTTGAAATGGTGTTCTGATGAGGCTTGGGCTCGGGCAGCAACTCCCTGAGTTCACTTACCGTCATGGCTCCGTTCTGCCAGAACAGTTCCATGATCTCCTCCTCTTTTTTACTTAGTCTTTTCATATCGATTTGAACTTATGACGCAGCAAATATACGACTATATTTTATAGTTGATACACAAAAAACAAAAAAATTAACTATAAACCATAGTTTTTTTGAAAAACGACGCAAAGGGGTCGTTTCTCTTTGCGTCATTTCTCTTTGCGTCATTTTTTGTATCTTTGCAGTGAAAATATTGATCCTTTAGCTCAGTTGGTTTAGAGCGCTTGCTTGACAGGCAAGAGGTCAGCAGTTCAAATCTGCTAAGGATCACAAAAAAGAGCGGCCATCAGGTCGCTCTTTTTTTTGTGTGAACATTATAACAATGAGTCTGCCAGGTTTTCCAGGGCCGGTATGTCCGATTGTTTCATACGGCTGCGTATGGTAACCATAGGCTCTACCAGGTCTATGCCGCTCATAGTAGAGAGCATCTCTTTCATGGTCCTGCCGGCCGACGGAGCCCATGATCCGTTCTCTATGATTGCCACCTTGCGGTTGCAGAATCCCTTTATCTGGAGCCGATGCAGAAACTCATACATAGGAGTGAATACACCTGCATCATACGATGAAGCTGCAAGCACCAGTGTGGAGTGGCGGAAAGCATCCTCTACGTTCTCGGCAAAGTCCGATCTGCACAAATCACTTACAACCACACGCTCTGCACCTTTGGCACGCAGAATATCGGCCAACTTCTCGGCCGCAGCCATAGTACCGCCGTGGATTGAAGCGCAGGCAATGAAAATGCCCTGGGTCTCAACAGCGTAGTTACTCCATATATTATATAGGTCAATATACTCTGAGAGATTGTCCTCAAGAATTGGGCCATGAAGCGGACGGATGGTCTTGATTGCCAGTTGAGCAGTCTTACCAAGCAGGGTACGTACCGGACCGCCGTACTTGCCCACAATATTGAAGTAGTAGCGGCGGGCCTCGCAACTCCAGTCATCATCGTCACGGCCATAGAATCCGCACTTGCCCAGAGCACCGAACTTGCCGAATGCATCGGCACTGTACAGGGCGCCGTCAGCCTCATCAAACGATACCATAACCTCTGGCCAGTGAACCATCGGAGCTCCGATAAAACGCAGCTTATGCTCACCCAGTTCAAGTTCCGATCCCTCCTTGACTGCAAGAGTGCGTCCTTCAATCTGAATACCCTCAAAGAACTGCTCCAGCATCTGGATAGCCTTGGCACTGGCCACAAGGGTAAGACCGGGAAATTCCTTAAGAACCCACTCAATAAGGGCCGAGTGGTCCGGCTCCATATGATGTACCACCAGATAATCAGGCTGGCGGCCTGAGAGAGCCTCCTTTAGATTAGCCTTCCACTCATCGGCCTTGCGGGCATCGGCCGTATCCATAATGGCAACCTTATCATCAAGTATGACGTATGAGTTGTAAGCCATTCCCTCGGGGACGATATACTGGCTCTCAAAGAGGTCCAGATCCAGATCATCGACACCGATATATTTTACCTTATCGTTAAGATTCCTAATCATAGTCTTTCTCTTTAATTGTATAAGGCAAAGGTAATTATTTCACTTGGAATCATGAAGCTTTGATACCAGAGTAATAAGGGTCGAACCCAGAATGCCGGCTGCCAGGGAACCTACCAGGATTGCTATCTTACCGGCATTTCTCATCTCCTCCACAGCAGATGCATCCTGGAATGAGAGCGTATCCACGAATATAGACATGGTAAAGCCTATACCGCCCAGACAGGCCACGGCAAAGAACATTGCCCAACCGGCTTTCTCCGGCATCTGGCAGATTCTGGTCTTGATTGCGGCCAGACTGAAAAGTGTAATGCCCAGCGGTTTTCCCAAAACCAGGCCAAGGAATATACCCAACCCTATCCCACCGGTTACTCCCGATGTATTGAATATGTTGAAATAACTCAGGTCCGGAATCTCCACACCTGCGTTGGCAAGGGCAAAGATAGGCATTATGACAAAATTCACCCAGGGTGACAGTGCATGCTCCACCCGGTAGCTCATATCCAGTGATCCGTAAGCGGTCTTGTGCAACTTACGCAGAAAATGACGCTGCGGACCATTGGGGAACATGGTCTCATCGTCAATCTGGTCAAATGAGAGCAGTTTCTGGCTGAAGAACTTAATCTTGTGCAGCACATAAGGCCTGTCATAACGGGCTTTTGAAGGGATTATGAATGCCATAACCACACCCGACATGGTGGCGTGGATTCCCGAGTAATAGAAGAGTATCCATACCACTACAGCCAGCAGCAGATACACCCAGATATGTTTCTGCCCCATATCCTTAAGCAGCCAGGCCACAAAAATCACCAGAACGGAGAAGGTCAGCAACATGAAATTGATCTGGCCGCCGTAGAACAGCGCCACCACCAGTATGGCAATCAGGTCATCGGCAATGGCAAGAGCCGTAAGGAACACCTTGAGTGAGACGGGGACCCTGTCGCCCAGGACGGACAGGATGCAGACCGCGAATGCGATATCGGTAGCCGTAGGAATACCCCAGCCCGATGCCTCAACCGTTCCGCGGTTGACCAATGTATAGAGCAATGCCGGCATAATCACACCACCGAATGCCGCAATGACCGGAAGCAATGCCTTCTTGACCGATGACAACTCGCCGTGAGCCACCTCACGCTTGATCTCAAGACCAACCGTGAAGAAGAACACCACCATAAGAACATCATTGATAATCTTCTCAATGGTCATTCCGTGGGGAAAAAGCCAATCCACATCGCCGTGAGGGCTTTTCATATGAATCTGCACGCTGGTCTCCAGGAATGCATGGTAATAGTGGCGGGTCTCGGGAAGATTAGCCAGCAGCATAGCCACGATAACGCAAATGAGCAGTATTACGCCCTGAAACCAAGGCTGACGTGTCAGGCTGTCGCGCTTGCGGTTAAACTGGAGCATGCTTCTGTTCCAGGTATAAATAGGTATAAGTTTCATATCTTATTGGAAAAATAAAAAACACATGGCCGACGGCCTTATATCAGGTCGTCGGCTATGGTATCTGAATATAACTCTTACTTAACCAGAACCTTACCGTTCATCTCAGCCGGTATGGGCAGACCCATGATGGTGAGGATTGAAGGAGCCACATCGGCCAAAATTCCTGACTCTACCTTGGCATCCTTACGAGGGGTAACGTAGATTACCGGAACGGGATTGAGAGAGTGAGCGGTGTTAGGAGTACCGTCGGGGTTCAGGGCGTTGTCGGCATTACCGTGGTCGGCAATGATGATAGCCTCATAGTTGTGAGCCTTGGCTGCCTCGATAACATCATGTACGCATGCATCAACAGCAACGACAGCCTTCTCGATAGCCTCATAAACACCGGTGTGACCTACCATGTCACCATTTGCAAAGTTAACTACGATAAAGTCATACTTGTCAGTTCCGATGGCCTCGACCAGCTTGTCACGTACTATATAGGCGCTCATCTCAGGCTGCAGGTCATATGTGGCGACCTTGGGTGAAGGAACCAGAATACGGTCCTCACCGTCAAAAGGAAGCTCGCGGCCGCCGTTCAGGAAGAATGTAACATGGGCATACTTCTCAGTCTCGGCTATGTGGAGCTGCTTGAGACCCTGTGCTGACAGATACTCACCAAGAGTATTGTTTACGTTCTCCTTGTCAAACAGGATGTGTACACCGGTGAACGATGCGTCATACGGAGTGAGGCAGTAGTACTGCAGGCCGGGAATGGTGTGCATACCCTCGGCATCCATGTCTTTCTGAGTCAGGACGATGGTGAGCTCCTTGGCGCGGTCGTTACGGAAGTTGAAGAAGATGATAGCGTCACCCTCCTCAATGCGGCTGTCATAAGCCTCATTCACGATAGGCTTCATGAACTCATCGGTAACACCCTCGGCGTAAGATTCTTCAACAGCCTTGACCATATCGCTTACCTTACGGCCCTCGCCGCCTACCAACTGGTCATAAGCAATCTTTACACGCTCCCAACGCTTGTCACGGTCCATTGCATAATAACGGCCTATGATGGTGGCAACCTTGTCACCACGCTTTACCAACTGGTCTATGAAGCCCTTACCGCTCTTGGGGTCGGTATCACGACCGTCCATGAAGCAGTGTACGTAAGTCTGGTCAATTCCGTACTCACGTGCTATGTCGGTAAGGCAGAACAGGTGCTCCAATGAACTGTGGACGCCGCCGTCCGATACCAGACCCATCAGATGCAGTTTCTTTCCGTTCTGCTTGGCGTATGTATAAGCCGATACAACCTCTTTGTTCTGGCGGATACTGCCGTCAGCAATGGCGCGGTTAACCTTAACCAGGTCCTGATAAACCACGCGGCCGGCACCGATGTTAAGATGACCTACCTCAGAGTTACCCATCTGACCGTCGGGCAGACCCACGTTCTCACCCGATGCCAGAAGCTGTGCATTGGGATAATTGGCGTTAAGATAATCCATGTAGGGAGTGGGTGTGTTGTAGATCACATCGGCCTTGGAGCGGTTACCTATGCCCCAGCCGTCAAGAATCATAAGAAGTGCTTTCTGTTTCATATATAGAGTTGTTTTACCTTCATTTTTTGAGCATGCAAAGGTACTAAATATTAGCGCTCGCAACTCATTAAAAATGTGTAAAAAAAAGGGTGGCCGCAAATGGCGGTCACCCCTTATATCCGGAGTTAAGACACTCCTTGAAAATCAGCGGGCCTCTTCCTTTTGCATATACGGACCGAACACCTGGAGAGCCTTCTCTGTAATGATCCTTGTAAACTGTGAGGGATCGATTCCGCCAAAATACTCCTGGGGAGAAACCTCAACCTCATTACCATCAGCGTCATGAGCGACGAACACCAAGTATCCGCCTGCCCTCATAATAGCAGCGCCCATGACATCAATCAGCGACTTATCCTCATCATCCAGATCACCGTCATTCCTGTCGGCTTTCTTGGTATATTTTACCTTGAGGACAGCCTGCGGCTGATTATGACCCTTAAAGTATACACCTACCTTGAACAACTCGTTGAACTTGGCCACCATATCCTCAAACTCTTCATCTGAGAGGATAGTACCGGTCATGAGAGTTCCCATATACTTGGCCAGATCCTTATCCTTGAAAGGATTCTCAAGTGATCCCTTGATCTCAATCTGTCCGCCGCCAAGAGATATGTTGCCTGATACAGCCTTAAGTTGGTTGGGATCCTGTGCCCAAGCCAGAACTGCAACAGTGTCATTAATGTCAAGTCCGTCAAATACGGCATCAAGCTTAGCATTTCCGGCAAGCACATCGGCACCGGCATACTTGGCAAAGAAACTGCCGTCAATACCCTTGCTCATTTCATAGTTGAAACTGCCGCCCAACTCATAGCTCAGAACCTTGAGGGTTCCGGCAACAGAGGCTTTTGAACCCTCGGCCTTCAAAGTGGTCTCACCGTCCTTTGATTCTGCAAAGAGGCTCATGTCAGACTTGAGATTACCGTTGTAAGAAGCCAGGACCTCGTTGTCAAGGGTAATAGAAATCTCTATAGTCTCGGGCAGAACAACCATTTTGGTTCCTTCCTCCTCATCGGTATTTACGATAGCATTCTCGCTAGCCTTTGTCTTGGCCTTGAACTCAACCTTATGATCGTTGAACAGAACATTCAGCTGGAACAGATCCACGTCATGGTTGATATTTGAAAGAACAAGAACGGGTTTAAGGATAGAATCCTCATATTCTACTACATTGCCGCCTTCATCATAACCACGGGTCTTTTCAACTATGACTGTATCACTGATATTGAGGTCGGCCGACATATAGAACGGAGTCAGGTCAAGGATAACAGAATCGCCTGTGAACATCATAGCGGCCTCTGACATCTTAACCTGGAAAAGAGAATCTTCAAGAACTTCAGGGCTGGTAATAATCTGAAGCAGGTCACTTTGCTCAAATTTCATTCCCATTAGTTCTGAAACAGCGTTCAGTGCCTCAGAGAATTCTGTAAACTGGATAGCATCAGCCACACCCTCAAGAGAAGCCTGAATTGCCTGCTGCTGCTCTGGTACGGTCATATACTTTTCGTCCTGGCCGTCATTCTTGATTTTGTCTTCGTCATTGCAAGAAATAAATGCAATTGATCCTAATACAAGTGCTAATGCACTGAAAAATAGTCTTTTCATAAAACAACGATTGTATAAAACTATAATTATTTACAATTTAGATTTCAAAGGTAAGTATAATTCTTTTTCAGCGAGCCATAAAATGTGAAAAAGTTTTAAAACATCGCTCTCACACGCTCTATTCCGGATACCAGAGAATCTACTTCAGCCCTGGTGTTATAGAAGGAGAATGATGCGCGTACTGTACCAGGGATACCCATTCTGTCCATCAGAGGCTCGGCGCAATGATGACCTGTACGCACTGCAATACCCAGACGGTCCAGCAGTGTGCCCATATCTGAAGGATGAATTTTTCCAACAAGGAATGATATTACGGCGCTTCTTTCCGGTGCATTTCCGATAATGCGCATACCGGGTATATCATTCAGTCTGCCCAGAGCATATGAGCACAGTTCTGACTCGTATCGGGCAATCTCATCCATACCTACACTCTGAACGTAATCCAGGGCCGATGCAAGAGCGATTGACCCAACGTAATCGGGGGTTCCTGCCTCGAACTTATAGGGAAGTTCGTTGTATGTGGTCTTCTCAAAAGTGACACGCTTTATCATTTCACCTCCGCCCTGATATGGAGGCATCTGTTCCAAGAGCTCCTTGCGTCCGTACAGAACTCCTATTCCTGTAGGGCCGTAAATCTTGTGTCCGCTAAAGGCATAGAAATCAGCGCCCAGTTCCTGCACGTTCACCTTTATGTGAGGAACTGACTGAGCTCCGTCCACTGCAACCGGAATTCCGTGCGAATGGGCCAGACTTATAATCCGGGAGACAGGATTCACAGTACCTAACACATTGGAAACATGTGTAATGCTAACAAGTTTTGTCTTTGGGCTCAAAAGTGAACTGAAAGCATCCAAATCCAGTTCTCCGAGATCGGTTACCGGTATTATCTTAAGCGTGAAACCCAACTTTCCGGCCTGTATCTGCCAGGGCACGATGTTGCTGTGATGTTCCATACAGGATATGATCACCTCATCACCTTCCTTAAGGAAACCCTGGGCAAACGAACTTGCAAGAAGGTTAATGCTCTCGGTTGTTCCGCGGGTAAAGATTATCTCTTCTGTGCTCCCGGCTCCTATAAACTGACGTACTTTCTCACGGGCGGCCTCCATCATATCGGTAGCCTGTTGTGAAAGGAAATGAATGCCGCGATGAACATTGGCATTCTCGTTGCAGTATGCCTCGCTTATGGCATCAATGACGCACTGAGGCTTCTGGGTAGTGGCTGCATTGTCCAGATAGACAAGCGGTTTGCCGTAAACCTCACGTCCCAGAATGGGGAAATCCCTGCGAATTCTCTCTACGTCAATCATATCACTTAATTATCTGCATGCGCGGCAACCCTCACACTGGGTAAGTTCTCCGCGAAAACGTTTCTCTACAAGACGGTTCAGACGGTCACGCAGAGGCTCCAGCGATACACGTCCTATAACCTCCCCTACAAAAGCCTGCATAAGCATCATGCGTGCCTCTGCCTCCGGGATGCCGCGCTGACGCATATAGAACATGGCCTTATCGTCCAACTGACCAACCGTTGCGCCGTGTGAACACTTTACGTCATCGGCGTATATCTCCAATTGGGGCTGGGTGAACATGCGTGCCTGGCGGGTGAAACAGATATTGCGGTTAGTCTGCTGTGACTCAGTATGCTGTGCTCCATGGCGTACCAGCACCTTGCCTGCGAATGCCCCGCTCGCGCTGTCGTCCAGAACGTATTTGAACAACTCGTTGCTAGTACAATCAGACACTCTGTGATCAACAAATGTCATATTATCAACATGTTGCTCCTTATCCACAGTTGCAATTCCATTAAGTGACAGATTGGAACCGCGTCCTGCAAATGTAGAGAAAACAGTGTTGCGTGTCCGGCCATTGTGCAGCGTCACATAATCAATCTCAACGTTGCTATCGGCCTCCTGATTTATGTAAAGCTCTGATACTCGCCTGTTTGCGTAATGAGTCTCCTCCAGATCATAAAGTTCCAGGGCTGAGGCCTCACCGGCGAATACCTCGGTCACCTGTGTCGTCAGATATTGATTCGCTGCAAGTGCATGATCACAAAGCAACAGTTTTGCCTGTGCGCCACGTCCCAGAACCACCAGGATCCTGCGGTTTACCATAAGGTCAACCTTTGAACTGAGCAAGGTTATGAGTTGTAACGGTTTTTCCACCACAACGCCATCGGGAACATAAAGCATGAAACCATCCTGTGCAAACAGGGTGTTGATTGCGGTAATTCCCGGTTTGTCCATATCGGCCAACTTGCCGTAATACTTCTCCAGTATCTCGGGCCGTTCCAAGGCCGCATCCTTGAGGCTGCCGGCATACACGCCATCAGGCAGCAGGTTTCTGGAAGCCGTTTCAGAACTTGCAAAAGAATCATTTGCCAGGAAATATAGTTGGGTGCTCAGATTGGGAACGCTGCATTTGAATGCCTGTGCAAAATCAACCGGCATATCCAATCTGGCCAGGTTCATACCCCAATCGGGCTCAAACCATTCCCCCACATCGGTATGCAGGTACTCCTCGAGCCCCTTATGAGGCAGCCCGTAACGCAGCAGACAATCCAGGGCATTGTCTCGTGCTGAGTTCAACGCTCCGGCCGAACCCCTGTCAATGAGGGCTCTGTTCTGTTTGAATAAGTCTATATAGTTCTGCACAGGAGTCATTTCTGAGAATCCTCAAATTCCTTAATTACCCAGTCATAACCGCGTTCCTCCAGTTCCAAAGCCAACTCCGGACCGGCGGTCTTGATGATACGTCCCTTATAAAGCACATGAACGATATCGGGTTTGATATAGTCAAGCAGACGCTGGTAGTGAGTGATGACAATGACCGATGTCTCAGGGCTCTTGAGACGGTTTACACCGTCAGCCACAATACGCAATGCATCGATGTCCAGACCTGAATCAGTCTCGTCAAGTATACTGAGTGACGGCTCCAGCATGGCCATCTGGAAAATCTCGTTGCGTTTTTTCTCACCGCCGCTGAAACCCTCGTTCACGGAGCGGTTCATGAACTTGGCGTCAAGCTTGACCAGATCCCTCTTCTCCTTGATGTATTTGAGGAAATCAGTGGGAGCCATGGGAGGCAGACCCAGATACTTGCGCTTCTCGTTGATGGCGGTACGCATAAAATTGGTCATGCTCACGCCCGGAATCTCAACCGGATACTGGAATGACATGAACAGACCTTCGTGGCTGCGGTCCTCGGCCGGCATATCCAGCAGGTTCTTGCCCTTGAACGTAACCGACCCTTCGGTTACCTGATAGGCAGGGTGACCAACCAGCACATTGCTCATGGTACTCTTACCCGATCCGTTGGGACCCATAATGGCATGAACCTCACCGGCGTTAACCTGTAGGTTTATACCTCTCAATATCTCTTTGCCGTCAATTCCGGCATGAAGGTTTTCTATATTCAGCATCATAATTCTTAACCTACCGTATTTTCAAGTGACACCGACAGCAGGCGCTGGGCCTCGACCGCAAACTCCATAGGCAGTTTGTTGAGCACCTCCTTGGCGTAACCGTTAACAATAAGGCCTATGGCCTGTTCCATGGGAATGCCGCGCTGGTTGCAGTAGAACAACTGGTCCTCGGATATCTTTGACGTAGTTGCCTCATGCTCCACAATGGCAGTCTCATTCTTTACATCCATATATGGGAATGTATGCGCACCGCAGTCGCTTCCCAGCAGCAGTGAGTCACACTGGCTGTAGTTACGCGCTCCGTCTGCATGCTCACCAACCTTGATAAGTCCGCGGTATGAGTTCTGGCTGTGTCCGGCCGATATACCCTTGCTTATTACCGTACTCTTTGTGTTACGGCCCAGATGAATCATCTTGGTACCGGTATCAGCCTGCTGCCAGTTATTGGTCAGCGCCACGGAGTAGAACTCACCCTGCGATCCGTCACCCTGCAGCACGCAACTGGGATACTTCCAGGTTATGGCCGATCCCGTCTCCACCTGAGTCCAGGAGAGTTTGGCGTCCACACCCTTGACCAATCCGCGCTTGGTTACAAAGTTATATACGCCACCCTTACCGTTCTCATCGCCCGGATACCAGTTCTGCACCGTGCTGTACTTGACCTCGGCGCGGTCCAGCACCACAATCTCAACGATTGCGGCATGCAGCTGGTTCTCATCACGCATAGGAGCGGTGCAACCCTCCAGATAGGATACGTAACTGTCATCATCGGCCACAATCAGGGTACGCTCAAACTGGCCTGTTCCGGCGGCGTTGATGCGGAAATAGGTGGACAGTTCCATGGGGCAACGGACGCCCTTGGGAATGTACACGAATGATCCGTCGCTGAACACGGCACTGTTCAGAGCGGCAAAGAAATTGTCGCGGTAATTGACCACGCTGCCCAGATACTGACGCACCAGGTCGGGGTGGTTCTTTACGGCCTCACCCATGGAGCAGAATATGATACCCTTCTCGGCCAGTGTCTGCTTGAATGTGGTCTTGACCGATACGGAGTCCATGACAGCATCAACTGCCACGCCGCCGCTCAGCGCCAGACGCTCTTCAAGTGGTATACCCAGTTTGTCAAAGGTCTTCATAACCTGCGGATCAATCTCCTCCAGGCTCTTGGGACCCTCCTTCTTAACCGTGGGATCGGCGTAATATGATATGTTCTGATAGTCTATCTCGGGGATATCCAGATGCGCCCAATGAGGCATCTCCATGGTAAGCCAGTGACGGTACGCCTTAAGACGGAACTCCAACATCCACTCCGGTTCGCCCTTGCGCTCTGAGATGAGCCTTACGGTATCCTCGGTCAGACCGCGGTCAATTATATCGGTGTGGACATCGGTAGTGAAACCGTACCTGTACTTCTCGGCACTGATCTCCCTTATCAGACTGTTGTCCTGTTCAACAGATTTCACTTCTTATCAAACCGTTTGTGGTTCAGTCATGGGAGAATCCGGAATCAGATCCTCCGTGTTTTTCAGAACTTTATTCCAAGTCCAATGCAGGCAAAAACTTGAGATACTCCTGACAGGTGCATATAACTTGGATTGTTTTTTTTCAGCACTGTTCATTATATGGTCAGAAACACCGGTCATTTCAAAAATCATTATAACCAGTCCCATGACAAGAATATATTTCAACAGTCCGAAGAATGCGCCTGCTATCCTGTCAACAAATCCCAGATTAGCCGCACGGACCACCTTGGACAGTATCTTGCCTACTACTCCGCAAACTATAGGCACAATCAGAAGGATTATCACAAATGCCACAATCCTGGCAGTCTGGTCTGACATCCTGAATATGTTCAGAAGCAAACCTGCAAACGGTCTGTATAGCAAAGTTCCGAACACAATACCCAGGATAAGACCTCCAAGACTGAACGCCTGCTTGATGATTCCCTTGACAAAGCCTATCACAAAGCCCACACACAATACTGACAGGATAACTATATCCAAAGCAATCATAACGTGAACCTAAAGTATTATAAAGTCTGTTTTACCTCAATCTGGGTGAATGTCTCAATGATATCACCCTCCTTGATGTCATTGTATGATACCAGGCTCATACCGCACTCCATACCGGCCTGAACCTCCTTGACGTCATCCTTGAAACGTTTCAGAGCCTGAATATCACCGGTGTGGATAACGATACCGTCACGGATCACGCGGGCCTTGTCATTACGTGAAACCTTACCCTCACGTACACGGCAGCCGGCTACCATACCCACCTTTGAGATATGGAATACCTCCATAACCTCGACTGTGGCGGTAACCTCCTCCTTGACCTTGGGTGCAAGCAGGCCTTCCATAGCTGACTTGACCTCGTCAATGGCATCATATATGATTGAGTAGATACGTATGTCAACATCATTCTGTTCGGCCAGACGCTTGGCGGCACCCGACGGACGTACATCGAAACCTATGATGATGGCGTTCGATGCCGATGCCAGGCTCACGTCACTCTCAGAGATGGCACCTACAGCCTTGTGTATAACGTTGACCTGGATGTTCGGAGTAGAGAGCTTGATGAGTGAGTCACTCAGAGCCTCGACTGATCCGTCCACATCGGCCTTGACGATAAGGTTGAGCTCGTGGAAATCGCCCATCTTGATACGGCGGCCAAGCTCATCCAGAGTAAGTGTCTGTGCGGTACGTACGCCCTGCTCACGCTGCAGCTGCTCACGCTTTCCGGTAATCTCACGGGCCTCACGCTCGCTGTCCACAACGTGGAAGCTTACACCGGCCTGCGGAGCACCGTTAAGACCCAGAATCAGCACAGGCTCTGCGGGAGCGGCCGATTTCATCTTCTGGTTACGCTCGTTGAACATAGCCTTTACCTTACCCCATGATGTTCCGGCAATCACAATGTCACCCATCTTAAGGGTTCCGTTCGATACCAGCACGGTAGCCACGTATCCGCGGCCCTTGTCCAGTGAAGACTCGATGATGGTACCGGTAGCCTTACGGTTGGGGTTGGCTTTGAGGTCAAGCATCTCGGCCTCAAGCAGCACCTTCTCCATAAGTTCGGGAACACCTGTACCCTTCTTGGCCGATATGTCCTGGCTCTGGTACTTTCCTCCCCAGTCCTCAACCAGGAAGTTCATCTGTGCCAGTTCCTGCTTGATACGCTCGGGATCAGCGGCGGGTTTATCCACCTTGTTGATTGCGAATACTATAGGTACACCGGCTGCAGTGGCGTGTGCGATAGCCTCCTTGGTCTGGGGCATCACATTGTCATCGGCAGCAACGATGATGATTGCTATATCAGTTACCTGTGCACCACGGGCACGCATGGCGGTGAAAGCCTCATGACCCGGAGTATCCAGGAATGTGATGTGACGGCCGTCATCCAGTTTCACGTTGTAAGCACCGATGTGCTGGGTGATACCGCCTGCCTCACCGGCTATCACGTTTGACTTGCGGATATAGTCAAGCAGAGAGGTCTTACCATGGTCAACGTGACCCATAACGGTTACGATAGGTGCGCGCGGTACCAGATCCTCCTCCTTATCCTTCTCCTCGCTGATCTGCTGGGCTACCTCGGCGCTCACAAAATCAGTGGTGAATCCGTACTCATCGGCCACAATGTTGATGGTCTCGGCGTCCAGACGCTGGTTGATTGACACCATCATACCCACGTTCATACAGGTTGCTATAACCTGGGTAACGGGTATGTTCATCATTGTTGCCAACTCATTGGCGGTCACGAACTCGGTCAGCTTAAGAACCTTGCTCTCGGCCATCTCCTGCTCCAGTGCCTCCATCTGACGCTGCTGAACCTGCTCACGCTTGTCCTTGCGGTACTTGGAAGACTTGGTCTTACCCTTCTGGAACGATGAGAATGTATCGCGGATCTGACGGTTTACATCCTCGTTTGAGAAATCAGCCTTGTCGGCCTTGTTGAAACGATGGTCCTTATTGTTGCGGCCTCCGCCCTTCTGGGCATCCTTGCCGCGGTTGTCGCTATTGTTCTGTGACTGGCTGTAACTGTCGGCCTTGGTAAGGTCTACCTTCTCACCGCCAATACGTACACGGTTTTTCTTGCGCGGTGCATCACCGTCCTGATTCCTGTCACCGGGCTTGATCTCCTTCATCAGCGACTCCTTGAACTGCTGACGCTGCTGCTGGCGCTGCTGCTCCTTGGCCTCACGCTCCTTCTTCTTCTCCTCCTTGGACTTTTTCTTGGGACGGGTTGACTGGTTGATGGCCTCCAGGTCAATCTTTCCCACGGTCCTGATATTAAGACCGCCGTTCTGTGGAGCTTGAATCTTGAACACATCCTCCTTGGGAGTTTCGGCCTTTACGGGTTCCTCCTTGGGAGCCGCCTTTACCTCAGGTTCCACCTTGACAGGCTTGGGCTCAGCCTGTACAGGCTCGGGCTTGGGAGTAACTACAGGTTTGGGCTCGGGTTTTACCTCCGGCTCCTTTTTAACGGGCTCCGCAGGTTTCTCCGCCTCTTTTTCAGGTTCAGAAGACTGCTGTTTGGGCTGAGGAGCGGGCTTGACCGTCTCTTTCCTGGGAGCGGGTTCCTCCTTGGGCTCCTCCTTGGGCTCCGGTTTGGGAGTTTCCAGATTTATCTTGCCCACAGTCTTGAACTTTATTACCGGTTCCTCGGGGATGACAGTCTCTATCATCTCCGGCTCTTTCTTAGCCGGCTTGGCAGGTTTTTCCTCCTGCAGGGGCTCCTCCGGAACAGCCTTGCGGCTGATACGGTCCTGGAGAAAACGGTTGGCCTCCTCACGGATAGACTTGTCCTGACTATACTCTGCCACGAGCAGATTATACTCCTCGTCGGTAAGTTTCTGGTTCAGGTCTTCGGTAACATCGGCAAAACCCTTCTTATGCAGGAACTCCACCAGAGTGGAAACTCCCACATTCAACTCTCTTGTTGCTTTACTTATTCTTATCGCCATCTATAAAAATATTGTATCTTTTCCAGGGCATTGCCCCGATTGTTTTTACTTCTTTATGAACTTCTGGAACTCCTCCTCATCGGCAAACTCACGTGCCAGGATATCCAGTATCTCGTCTACCTGCTCCTCCTCAAGGTCTACAGACTCGGTAAGGATCTCACGGTCGGCGCGCAGAACTGCCTTGGCTGTCTCGAAGCCGGCATCATGCAGAGCATCTACGACCCAATCCTCAATGTCACCGCGGAAATCATCCAGATAGATATCCTCCTCGGACTGTTCCTGCTCAAGTTCACGGTAAACATCGATTGTATATTCTGTCAGCATGCTGGCCAGCTTGATGTTAAGACCGCTCTTACCGATAGCAAGTGATACCTGATCCTGCTTGAGATAAACCTCTGCACGACGGGCCTCGGTATCCAGATTGAGTTCCGATATCTTGGCAGGGCTCAGGGCGCGCTTGATAAAGAGCTCTATGTTGGTGGTGTAGTTGATAACGTCTATGTTCTCATTACGCAGCTCGCGAACGATACCGTGAATACGTGAACCCTTGACACCTACGCAGGCGCCTACGGGATCGATACGGTCATCATATGACTCAACGGCAATCTTGGCGCGCTCACCCGGAATGCGGACAATCTTCTTGATAGTGATCAGACCGTCGGCAATCTCAGGAACCTCCTGCTCCAGCAGACGCTGCAGGAACACGGGTGATGTACGGCTAAGCATGATCTTGGGGTTGTTCACGTTGTCAACGCGGTCAACAACGGCGCGTACGGTCTCACCCTTACGGAAGAAATCGCTGGGAATCTGGTCCGTCTTGGCCAGCAGCAGCTCATTACCCTCCTCATCCAGAAGCAGGATCTCCTTCTTCCAGATCTGGTAAACCTCACCTGTAACAATAGTGCCGATCTTCTCGACATACTTGTTGTACAGACTGTCCTTCTCAAGCTCCAGAATCTTTGAAGCCAGTGTCTGGCGCAGATTCAGGATTGCCCTGCGGCCGAACTTGCTGAAATCAACCTGCTCGGACACCTCCTCACCTACCTCAAAGTCCTCATCAATCTGACGGGCCTCAGTAAGTGAAATCTGGGTGTTTGAATCCTCCAGATCCTTGTCCTCAACCACGATGCGTGAACGCTGGATCTCGCAGTCACCCTTATCGGGGTTGACAATAACCGAGTAGTTCTCATCGGTTCCGAACATCTTTGAGATAACACTGCGGAAACTCTCTTCAAGAACAGAAACCAGTGTCATACGGTCTATGTTCTTAAGTTCCTTGAACTCCTGAAAGGTATCGATCAATGAGACCGTTTCTTCTTTCTTAGTAGCCATTTTACTTTAAACTTATTACGTATTTTACATATTTCACTTCATCGTAGCCGAACGGCATCTCTACCTCGACTGTCTTGGGACGCTTTGAGCCCTCAACCTTCTGCTTCTGCTGAACCTTGACGGCAAATCCCTTTTCATCGGCAGACACAAGTATACCCTTCAGTTTGGCGCCGCTCTTGGGGAGCACCTCAACCTCCTGGCCGATGTGGTTAACGTACTGCTGAAGTACTTTAAAAGGCTGGCCGATACCCGCGGAGCCCACCTCCAACTCATAATCCTCGACATCACGGTCAAGTGAGGCCTCGATGAAACGGCTCAGGTCCACACAATCGTCAATCCAGACACCCTCTGCCTGGTCAATCTCTACGACAATGCGATTGTCAAGGGTAACATCCACATCAACAAGAAAATAGCCCTCCTTGGTGTTGAGCCATTTCTCTGCGATACTGATAACTTGTTGTCTGTCAATCATATAAAAGTTAAACTTATTTCCCGATAAGTGACCGTATGGCAACAAAAAAGAGGCCCTCGGCCTCTCCACACATCATCTTATCGGGTGCAAAATTAGAATTATTTGGCCAAACGACCAAATAATTAATTGAAAATTGAGAATTGAAAATTATAAAAGGATGCGAAAAATTTTTCGCACCCTTTTAATGTCGCGGGAAATTAACGCAGGTGTGTGTTAATTCTCAATTTTCAATTTTCAATTCTCAATTCAATACCCCAGGTATCCGAGCATTCTGGCGGCATAACGGCGGCCGAACTCGCGCAGACCCTTGCAGTTGAAATGCAGATGGTCACGACCGGCTTCGCATCCGTATGCAGGAACAACCAGTGCCTGCGGCAGGGTCTCGGGCAACTTGGCTACCACCTCATTGTGAGCGGCGCAAACGCCACGCTGATCGGCGGGAACAACCTCACCTGCCAGCAGAGGAACTGAACCTGCCTCCAGACCCAGATCGGCCAGGATATCATCATAGACCTTCTTTACGTTGGCGGGCCACTGGGGATCATTGGTGTTTGTCTCACCCTGATGCAACAGGATACCCTTGATCACACCGTCCTGCTGAGCCTTCTTGCAGAGCTCAATCAGACGGGCATACGGGTTACCGCCATATTCCTTGCAGATATTCTTCATCCAATCTGCCTGATTGGGTATATATGCCTCCCACTTATCCTTATCGAACAAGTCGATGGAGCAACCGGCAACAGCAACCATTACCACGCCAATCTTAACATCCTCGGGCATATTCTGAACCATTGTACGGCCAAAATAGTCGGCGGGAGTAAGACCTGTGTTGGGACGTGCCAACGGCGGAACGGCTGTACGCCACTCACCCATCTTGCTGTCGGGGAAATCAACGGCGTTCATCGTAACGAAACGGGGGCTTACATTCTCCTTGTCAATCTGCTCGGGACGGGGGTTACCCTCCATATTCGACTGACCTATGCAAATGTAAATGTGGAAGTTGGGATCCGGCTGAGCCAGAACTTTAAACGGAGCCAGCATCAATGCTGCCAGCAGAATGATTCCTGATTTCTTCATATTAAAGTATGTTAGGTTAATTCGATTAGTGATGCAATTTTCGGAATTTTAGGCGAGTTCTACAAGAAAAACCGGTAGCTTTGTGCCAAAATCGTACTCAATGAAACGCAGATCAATCAGAAACAACAACAATTTCCTTCTGGGCTCACTCGTAATGATAGTGGCCGTGCTCGTTATTGTTGTTTTGTTCCTCTACATGTCATTCCGACTCTCAACTCCTCAATGAGAAGGGGAGGCCAGAATGGAGTCGTAACGCTTACGGTCACCCAGCAGTCTTACCGCCTCATCCAGGAACTTGTCTGATTCCATATTGTAAGCAATAACACCGCGCTGATAGTAGTATCGTATAATGATTTCCATCGCGATAACCCGCTCCAGGTCACTGCGGAACACATCCAGGTCATTACGCAGGTCATACTGCAGTTTATCCTCCAATGACTTGAACTCATCCTGTGCCTTATCGGCCAGACCCTCTCTCTGAGCTATCTTTACGAGCGATGCAAGCGCCTTGCTGCTGTTGCTCTCAAACTTGAAGTCGCTGTTGCATACAAACTCCTTGAACTCATTGTAGTCCTCATCGGTCAGTTTGAAATCCTTTGCCGGCGCGATGGTCTCATGTCTGGCGCACCACTGGTTCGCAAAGTCAAACAGCACCACGTTCTGGGCCAGATAATAGAGAATGTCGGGCATGGTGTCCTGCTTGCACACAACGTCGGGACGTATTCCGCCGCCGTCACGTACCGGACGGCCCGCAGCGGTATAGAACACCTTGGTCAGACTGTCAGGAATATGCTGTGCCTGACCCTTGTCATTACGCTTAGAGTAGTCAATCTCCTGAATGCAGCGTCCGCTGGGAATATAATACTTGGCAGTAGTAACCTTGAGAGTACCGTTGAACGGCAGCATACGTGTGGTCTGCACCAGACCCTTTCCGAACGTACGCACACCAACTATCACCGCACGGTCCAGATCCTGAAGGCTTCCGGCCACGATCTCAGACGCCGATGCCGACTGGTCATCGGTCAAAACCACAAGAGGAATATCCACATCAATAGGGTTGCGCTGAGTGTAATAGGTCGTTTCGGCCTGCATATACTTTCCGCGTGTTTCAACCAGTTTGGTGTCCTTGGGAACGAACAGGCCCACAATCTCAACCGCCTCGTTGAGCAGTCCGCCGCCGTTGCCGCGCAGATCCAGGATAATGCCCTTGGCACCCTGCTCCTTAAGCTCCACCAGCGCCTTCATCACGCTCTTGGAACAGTTCTCGGTAAACTGCTCCAGCAGAATGTAACCGTAACCCTTGTACATACCGTAATAAGGAACGGCAGGCAGTGTAATCACGCTGCGAACCACGTCGATGCTCAGTGAATCCGGCACACCCGGACGGCGAACCGTAACCGTAAGCTTGCTGTCAGCCTCGCCGCGAAGATGGTCGCTCACGTATGATGACGGCTTGCCCTTCATGCACTCACCGTTTATGCTCAGAATCTCATCGCCCGCCTTAAGTCCGTAACGCGCAGCCGGCATACCCTCATAGGGCTCATCAATGTAGATATAGTCACGACCTGTGTACTGACGTATCACCGCACCTATTCCGGCATACTTACCGGTGGTGATCATCTTAAGGTCCTTCATGTCATTCTCAGGGAAATACTCGGTATAAGGGTCAATGCTGCTCAGCATGGCCTGAATACCTCTCTCGATAGTCTTGGTGGGGTTGATGGTATCGACATAGAAACGGTCCAGCTCACTTACTATCTCGTGGAAAACCTCAAGATTCTTGGCAATCTCAAAGTTGTGGTCCTGGGACTTCTGGGCCGATGCCCCCGCACTTGCAAGTCCTAATATGGCGAAAAGGGCAATACCCTTGAAAAATCTATTCATAGCGTTTGATATTTCCGCGAAGATATACATTTTGGAGGGGACAAAAAAAAATCAGTCCCGATTTCTCGGAACTGATCTGCGCTCCTTCTAGGACTTGAACCTAGGACCCCCTGATTAACAGTCAGATGCTCTAACCAACTGAGCTAAAGAAGCATTTTGTCACATTTGGAGCGGTACTGCTCTCAAACGCGGTGCAAATTTACCGCCTTTTTTGGAATATCCAACATCTGCGGGCAAAAAAAACGTCCAATTGTCACTTTTTTCTGCTTATCAGGATAGAAAGAATGACGCAGATACCCACGGCGAAGGGATAATAGAGGTAAGGAATGATCTGCGTGGTAGCCAGACCGGTCAGTCCCGCAGCCATCAGAAGCTGTGCGCCGTAAGGGATGATACCCTGAACGAAACAGCTGAAAATATCCATCAGGCTGGCCGCCCTACGCTTTGGAATATCGAACTTCTCGGATATGTCATTGACGATACCACCCACAGTAATGATTGCGATAGTGTTGTTTGCCGTGCAAAGGTTGGCAAGAGCCGTAAGCAGGCCGATGCTGAACTCCGCCCCGCGACGTCCGTTGGCCCTGCTCATCACGGTCCGCATTATGTAGGACAGTCCGCCGTTGTTACGGATAATACCCAGCATACCGCCCGCAAGCAGCGTCACGATAATCAGGTCGCCCATTCCGGCAATGCCCTGACCCATGGAACCCAGCCAGCTGAACCAGTCCAGAGTTCCCGTGCAGAAACCCACCAGAGCATTCAGGATAAGGCCGATGACCAGCACCAGAGTCACATCCATACCGTACAGCGCCAGCACTATGACCGATATGTAAGGCAGCAGTTTGAGCCATTCAATGGGATGGGTATCGGACACCGTCTCGATACTGAAACCCTTGAATATGTAATACCCTGCCACCACGATCACAGCCGGCAGCACGATCATAAGGTTGGCACGGAATTTCTCATGCATGGCGCAGCCCACCGCACGGGTAGCCGCGATGGTGGTATCGGATATGAATGAAAGGTTGTCACCAAAGAACGAACCGCCCACCACGAGCGCGGTCATCATAGCCTGGCTCATGCCAGTCTCCTGCGCAATTCCGCTGGCAATAGGAACCAACGCCACGATCGTGCCTACGCTGGTACCGATGGCCAGCGACACGAAACATGCCGTCAGGAACAGACCCGCAAGCAGAAAATGACTCGGGATGATATGAAGCGTAAAGTTTACCGTAGCCTCGATGGACCCAATCTCCTTGGCCGACCCCGCGAACGCACCCGCCAGCATGAAGATCCACACCATCAGCATGATGTTCCAGTGGCCCGCGCTCTCCGAGAAGATATTCACGCGACGGCTCAGTTTACCCGGAGTGATAGCAATCGCATAGACCGACGCCGCAAGGAAGGCCGATGAAACCGGCACCTTGTAAAAGTCACCCGCCAGAAGCGACGACACCAGATAAACCACCAGAAAAACCACGATGGGACTCAAAGCCAAGAGCCCCGGCATCTTTGCGCCTTTACCCATTTAAGAGTACTTTTCGCCATACTTGAGCATGGCGTCATTGATATATTTCTTAAAGTCCGTTTCGTTATTACGGCGGCAGATCACCAGCACATCGTCAGTATCCACCACCAGGAACTCGCTCAGGTCATCAATCACCACCAGTTTCTTCTCCTTGTTGCACAGGAACATACTGTTGTTGCAGTTGTAAACCTGGTAATTGTACATACCCAGCACGTTACCGTCGGCATCCTTGGCGCAATAGTCATATAGCAGATCCCAGCTCTCAATATCGTTCCAGCTGAAATCACCTATGGTCATACACACCTTATCGGTCTTTTCAAGAATACCGTAATCAATTGAAATACGGGGGAATGCCTCATAAACCGAGTAAAGCAGGCTGCGGCGCTCGTCACGGTTATGCTTGGTATCGTAAATGCGGTTGAACTGCGAAATCATATCCGGCAGATAGGTCTTGGCTATCTCAATGTAAGTGTTCACGTTCCACATCAGGATACCGGAGTTCCAGTAGAACTCTCCGCTGTCCACGAACACCTTTGCGAAAGACTCCTCAGGCTTCTCGGTGAACGTACGAACGCTGTAAATGCCATCGGCCACCTTCTCATCCATCTGGATATAACCGAAACGGGTCTCGGGGCGGGTCGGCTTGATACCAACCGTCAGTATGCAGTTGTTATCGGCCACATAAGACATACCCTTCTCTATCGCATCGATATACGGCTTCTCATCCTTGATTACAAGGTCCGATGGCACCACCAGCATATTGGCGTTGGGATTTATGTCACGGATATGGTACGATGCCAGCGTGATGCTGGGCGCAGTACCCTTCATGACCGGCTCGCGCAGCACCTGCTTGGGATTCAGGTCCGGCAGCTGGTTGCATACATCATCATAAAAATCCAGGTTAGTTGAAACTATGATGTTCTCCTCGGGAAATATACGCCTCATTCGCTCAACGGTCTCCTTGAGCAATGTACGTCCGTTGTTGTTGAAATCAAGAAACTGTTTAGGCATTCCTTTACGGCTCAAAGGCCAAAGCCGCGTTCCGAATCCGCCTGCCAGTACAACACAGAAATTATCTTGTCCTAACATAGTACCTTTTTTCGTCTGCTACGAAGTTATCGCATATTTGGACTCCTACAAGCGTTTGGCCGTTAAAATAGCGCAAAACCAAAAAAATCCGCCCCATTACCCTATGTTTCATCAAATTATTGTACCTTCGCGGCGGTTTTGACACCAAGCCCAGATGGCGGAATCGGTAGACGCGCTGGTCTCAAACACCAGTGGGGCGACCCGTGCCGGTTCGACCCCGGCTCTGGGTACAAGAAAAGGGAGGTTTTTGTGACCTCCCTTTTCTTATACCCGCCGCCGGGGCCGAACCCGTTCCTTTTTTTAGTTCGCCACAGCGAACAGGGCGGCTTCCAGCCGCTCTCGCTCGCATACTCGCTTCGCCCCAATACACTTGAACCTGCGCGTGAACTCGCCAAAGTGTCCCACACTCACCATAGCAAGAGCACCCTCTGACGCAGGTGCGTGTGTTACATACCCCCTTCCAAGGGGGTGTGTCCCACACCAACCCCGCTCACAAGCGCCACAGGGCCGATGCGCGTGGGACACTTTGGCGGATTACGGGCAGACGGGGCGAACGGATTGTCCGTGGACGCGAAAGGTTATTTTCACAGCCGCGTAACCGGAACCGATGGCAAGAACGCCTGCGTTATAGCTTGATTGATCCTTATTCACTGAGTTTGACCAGTAGTGTCCCCAGGTACCGGCACTTTTGTTGGAGGTCTCAAAACCGTATTTCCCGGTTGCCGGCAGAAATATGGAGCGGTCGGTGTAACCTGGCCTGTTACTTGTTACCAGACAACCGTTTACTCCGTTCAGAGTAGTCCAGGTCCAGGTGCAGCTGTCAATAAGTTCATTCATCTCTTCATTGGTGGGAAGACGCCAATCTCCTCCCCACTTTACATGGGCTACATCATCCTCCAGGTCAAGCTGAGTCTTATTGTCTGCAATATAATTACCAATGTTTGCATCAAACACAGAGGTGTAAATCATAGAAGTGTATTTGGAGAGCTTTACGGTACCTTCATCGTCACCGCTGGTACGGAAACGATAGTTCGCCCAGGTGTAGCTTTCCTTGGGTACCAACTCCCCCCAAGCATAATATTCACCATACTCCTCCGGCTTGCTTGCTCCCACATTACATATGGCCCACTTAACGGATAAACCCAGGTCAACGTATACATTTTCCGGGAAGTAATCAACAATCTTTGCCACTACGGCCGTAATAGCGGGATCCAGGTCGCCTGTTCCGGCTCTCATAGTAATTTTACCAAGGTCTTTGACGTTTTCGGAACTGAGTGTAAAGCTCTTGGAGGTATTGAAATGATTATCAGATTTAGCATATAGCACATAGTTGCCGGCTTTAAGTTGACCGATGATGAAAGAACCGTTATCATCAGTAGAACAACCGCCATAAAATGTAGTATCATTTCCTGTTATCTGATAAACTAATACCGCTGCAGAACTAATAGGTTCTGCTGTATCAAAATCCCAAACCGAACCTTTAACTGCATAATCCTGTGCAGAAACGCAGAATGTCATGAGCACCGATGCCAATACATACAGAAGGACCCTCTTACTCATAATGCAATAAAATTAAGATTTATTTTTCGGCTCTTCTTGCCTTGCGGCGTTCTTTTTTATTTTGCTTTTCCAATTTCCTCACCATTTTATTATTTTGCCTTCCCACTTTCCTGACCACTTCCGGTGGCCCATATGCCGTCTGTCTATAAAGATCGCTCTCTTTGGGATAAGCACGAACTTTATCTATCATATCGGCTGTGAGCTGAGTCAGAGCAACTGTATCTCTTTTTACAGATACAGCATCCTTGGTGTTTACTTGAGAACGGTTAACGGCCGAAGTAGTCTTACAGGAGTTACAAAACAGTGGCAGCAGCAAAAGCGTTACGCCTGAAACCACGTGACTCCACCTGCGGGAAAGCCATATTTTGATTCTACGGATATTCATAGACTTTTCTTTATTTGTTTACTGTCTAAACTGATATATGCTCAAAATGTGTCTTCTGTTAAAGCGGGTTTCTCATAATAATGCTTAAATCGCGCTGCCAGTCTGCACAGTATATCTAACTCCTCTATGAGTCTGGTTCGAAAACTGGTATCCTTCTGGGTACGAGGAAAAATGGAGGTTTTTGACCTCCATTTTTTCGTCCCCAGAGCCGAGGTCGAATAGACCTTTTTTTTGTCAAAGTGTCCCACACTCACCCCCGCGAGAGCGCCCTCTGACGCAGGTGCGTGTGTTACATACCCCCTTCCAAGGGGGTGTGTCCCACGCCAACCCCGCTCACAAGCCCCACTGGGCCGATGCGCGTGGGACACTTTGGCGGATTATTATTTGGTATCCACTTCAATCGCTCCATACCATGCATTAGTCCCCCACTTATGAATTGCCGGGATATCATGCAGGACTCTATATTCCTTTATCTTTCGGGCTTTGATTCCAAAAATACGTGCCAACTCTCTCTTGGTAAATACTGTTTTTGTAGCGTCTATGCCTCTCCATGCAAGGTCTCCCCTGGTTATGATTCTGCCATTCAATACAAGCAGAGGTTTAGACTTAAGCGGTATCGGACCATACATAGTTTGTTCCGTGATACGCTCAGCAACAATTTCAACAGGAGGAAAAAACTCATCCTCCTTCATCCTGATGATATAGTGGGTACTGTTAATCTCTGTATCAACCACCTCATAACCCGGATATATAATCTGCAACCTGTCTGACGGATTGACAATACGGATAGAAAAATTACCCTCTTTATCTGTTACGGAATTGGCAACAATTCGGTTGGCCGAATCCCTCTCTGTAACGCCTACCATCATCATAGGCCCCTCGCTGTCTGAAACCGTGCCCGTAATCATATCTCCTGCCTTGATCGTATCCTGACCAGACACAGCCGTAACGGTCTGTACCTGAGCCGATGCAAAACCGCTCATCAATGTAAACAAAGAATAAGATACGCACCATACCGCCACGTACCACCCTTTGGCAATCAAGACTCTTATCTTACTTATTTTCATAACAGTGTATATGGCAGATTAGAGGCGGACGGGGAGAACGGGCTTGACTGTATCAGGGAAATCACCTAATATTGAAGGAGCCTCATTTATAAGGGGACCTGGACCCAACGGTATAAGATCCTCCCAACTTACAGGCGGCAAGTTCTTATCATCCTCCATCCTGATTTCAAAGAAGGCCTTATCTATGGGGAGAATGATCCGTTCTTTCCGATAAAAACTGAAATGAATTCTGTCAGCCGGATTGACAAGACGGAATGAGAACTCACCCTTCAAATCAGAATAAGCATATGCTACAACACGGTCTGCCGAATCCAGTTCTGTGATATATACCGCCATTAAAGGACTGACGCTATCAGTAACAATCCCGGAAATAATATCTCCAGCCTTGGGCTTTTGCTGTGCAAATACGGACACAACAGCTGCTTGCATAAGCAACACTGCAGAAAGGAGAACTAAATGCTTTTTCATATCCTTTGTTGTTTCTGCGGCAAATGTAAACATTAACAGTATATCAAACCAACAAACAGGCGTTGCAAAACTGTTGCAATCGCTGCCGGGGCTCGGACACGTTCCTTTTTTTTGCCAAAGTGTCCCACACTCACCCCCGCGAGAGTTCACTCTGACGCAGGTGCGTGTGTTACATACCCCCTTCCAAGGGGGTGTGTCCCACACCAACCCCACTCACAAGCCCCACAGGGCCGATGAGCGTGGGACACTTTGGCGGATTACGGGCAGACGGGGCGAACGGATTGTCCGTGGGCGCGAAAGGTTATTTTCACAGCCGCGTAACCGGAACCGATGGCAAGAACGCCTGCGTTATAGCTTGATCTTTCAAAAAAATTACCTCAAACTATTATAACTGAAAAATATAATATGCAACGGTTTTGCAACGCCGGTTTGTTGTATTGAATCCTGTTTATCCCTTACATTTGCCGAAAAAACCGGTGTGATGAAAACAAGAACAATCAAAATATTGCTTTCCAAAGGTTGGTACCACATAGTATACGCCTTCTCTTTCGTGCTGTTTTCAATTGTGTGCTCTTGCTCATCGTCCAAAGCGATGTCAAAACAGAAAACGGTAGATGCCAGCGAAGTTGAGGTACCCGATGCAAGTGAAGTGGAGATACCATCGGCCGATGAAGTATCCCCGATCCGTATTGATGATTTTGAATCCCTGGGTCAGAAGAACCCCGACATCAGACTAATGTACGGAGTCCAGGTTCCACCCTCTGCCCGATAAAATGATACCATTGGGGTCAGACCCCTTTGGTACCATTTGTATCATTTCAGGATGATGACGAACCGCATGCCGTCAATGGCATGAGTCACTCCGGCATATCCTTGTGCTGTTATTCTGAGCTTGTTCTGAGGGTTGGAAATATCAAGAGTAAACTCTCCGTTGGCCTGTGATGTAGTCTTTGAGATCACGTTGCCTTTTGAGTCAGTCTCCGCAATCACTGCATCTTTTACCGGGCCCGTTCCATTCATCACGACACCGCTTATGGTAGATGCTTCCGATGGAGCCTGGCCTGAAACCACCACACCTTTCCTGAATGTCTTGGGGTGTTTTGAATAGGTAAATTCATTCAGCTCAACATAGTGCGCCAATGAACCGGTTTCCCTTCTTCTGGAGATAACACGGACATATGGTTCATATACGGCATATGCCTTGCGCTGCGGATCATACCGTTTATATGATACACGGATTGAATTATCCGGATTGACGATTCTCAATCTGAACAGGCCGCGTTCATCGGAACAAGTGGCATTGACCATATTTCCCTTGCTGTCTATTTCTTCAATAACGCCGCCCCACGTTCCCCAATGGTCCACATAGACGCAACCGCTCAGGCAAAGACCGGAATAAATTGTTGTTTACAGACAAATCAAATTGCTCCTCATTTAAAAAACATTTATATTTGCATTTTTCTGCAATAGGATATAATTAAAATGAAGACAGAAATAGATGTAAGTTTCACTACGATAATGACAGCCGCCCTGTTTGTTTGCGGCATAATGTTATGGAAAAAACGTAAAGAAGTAAATGACAGATCCCGGACTTTCCTGAGTTTTTTATACCTCTCTTTCGGAATTGCAGCTCTCCTCTTTCTTTTTTCGTTGATTTGTTTCAATTTCAATCCCTTTGAAGGCAATGTCCTGCTGTCACCCAGCATATCAATAATGGGCTTATGGGCAATAACCATGTACATGATTTACCCTATTGAGGTTATGCGCCCTAACGGTCTGCGTGGCAAATGGGCCTTTCTTCTGTTTCTGCCGGCAATCCTGGTGACTTTACCAGTGGCGTTCGGACTGGAATTCCGCCAATTATACTCCTGGTCCGATTTTACCGGACACTGGACTGAATTCAATGTAATCATCAGGTTAGTTGCATTCGTGTTCCTGTTCATCATATCACTGCTGTTGCTCATAGTACCTTACAACTGGCGCAACACCAGCGCTGACATCAAATGGATACACAGGACCACCTTTATATCCCAAATAATGACAATACTGTTCACTTGCGATTTATTCACCAACATAACGGTCATCCTATACATTCACTTTTTATGGGCTGTTTTTGCGTTGCTATATTATGCCTATTTCGAGTTGTCTGAGAGGATTCTGCCTCCACTCCAGGATACAGCAGAAAACGCACAGGCCGACATCAAAGAGACCGTTTTCAACTCAAATGAGCAAGACCTGTGGAGCAATATCAATACCATCATGGGTCGATATGAGGTTTGGCGCAATCCCGATACCACCGTTGAGACACTGAGCCGGAACGTCGGAACCAACCGTATCTACGTTGCCGACAGCATTCGCGAGCACACCGGACTTACCTTCAATGACTATCTGAACCAGAAACGCATATTGTTTATGGCAGACCAGCTCCGCAAGAATCCCCAGCAGGACCAGAAATCCCTCTATTTTGAAGCAGGATTCCGCAGCCGTCAGACCGCCTACCGTAATTTTGTGAAATTCATAGGCTGCTCCCCCACCGATTACGTAGCCTCTCTGGCCTAGCGACAACTCTCTGATTATAAGAGTTTTTCGTTTTTGATACGTCCCATTTCATTTTTGAACATGGGACTTTTCATTTTTGCAACGCGGTTTTTCAATATTGCAACCGCGCTCCCGTATCGCGATTGTAATATTGCAGCCAGAACATCAAACAATTTTTCCAATAGCAAATGAAAAAGATTTTATTTCTGATGGCGGCAGCCATCGTTGCAGTAGTCCTGAACTCCTGCACAGATGACGGGAATGAAAACAGTCTGGTAATCAACAACGGCAACTCCGAGGTCACGATTAACCGCCTGGGCGGTATCGTTCAGGTTCCGATTGCCATTGACGGCGAATGGACAGCCACGATCTCTGACAATTCCGACAAGGATGATAATATCTGGAGTGATCTGGGTGCCGATAAAGGTAAAGGCGCCGGAAACCTGAATGTGTACGTCGATTATTTTGACCCTTCATTACAGCAGCATGAGCGCAAGGCAACCATTTCAGTTACCAGCGGTGAGGTGTCAAAGACCATCACACTCCGTCAGTATATTGGAATACAGGACGGAGAGGCAGCACCTAACGCTGATGTGGAATTCAGCGATGTATGGTTCAATAAAGGACTCGGTTCCGGATATAATATAGATCTAGCTGCTTTTGCAGGCTGCATTATCAATATGCAAGGCGTAAAAGAAGCCATTCAGCAAACCGAATATGCCACAATGTTCAGACAGGATGCAAGACCCGGCATGACAGTTGATGCAATAATGCAGGATACCATGCAGAGCTCTTTGGATTCTCTACACGTCCATGGCATGATAAACATCAAATTCGCAAGGTTCAAATTATCTCTGGATGTTGACTACCACAACAATGCGACTATCATTGAAAATGCATGCTCATATACCGGCTCACAGGATCTGGAGTACCTTCATGCCTCTTTATCCTATGACGATATAGTTGCCATACTGGAAGATGAATGGGATGAGGACACTCAAACATTCCCCAGAGACGGAATGGCCAAGAAACTGGTTTCTATAGGATTTCTTAACAAATGGAAGTATGTCATGAAACACCAAAACGATTCCGCAGAATTCACGGATGGTGTAAAAAACATTGTTTCCAATTACGGTCCCGTGTTTGTAACCGGCTCCACACTTGGAGGAAGCATTTTCACAGCCATTGAATACGATTCTCTGTTTATGGCAGAAAAATACGGCGTTTATGGTGCTGTTAAAGCCAATCTCGCTCTGTCTGCAATACAGATTACCGGTGACTTTAGTGCCGGTTATGGAACCGAAGGATCAAGATTATGGGAAAACTCCCATTATTACTGCGCTATCACCGGCGGTGATAGGAATTCATACAATGCAATGCTGGAACAGCTTAACTCCAACAGGCCGGACCGTGAGAAACTTAAGGTAGCTGCACAGCAGTGGATGCAGTCAATCAGAAGTTCAGATAACCAAAAGAGTGACAACACCGGCATAATCAGCATTGAATACACCGGTATCTGGAATCTGTTCCCATTCGAAATCTCCGATAGAATCAAGCAAATCGTTTTGGATTATTACAAGGACAAACGTACTTGCGTGGACCTTGAGGATATGGGAATAATGATGACAAACCGATAAAAAATGCAGAGTCTTGACAAAAGCATCATAAGAATCTTCCTGACAGTGCTGACAGCCTTAGGGTTGTCAGCCTGTTATGGAGATTATGCCGTTCCCTCCATACAAAGCGACATTCCGGAGTCGGGATCTCCCTTTACCCGTGCTCTTCAGCAGGATGCACTTACAATGCAGGATTTCCGCCGATGCTACGGCGTTGGATTCAGTTACGATGGAGTCTGGGGGCAACGATGCAATCTGAGGGATGTCCACTGCAGGGTGTTTGACTTTGACGCAGTTAAGAGAAAGAGCCAAGAGGTTCATGAAAGACTCTATCGCTTTTCGTCCAATAACCAAGTCACCTTTGAATGCAACACAGCTTTCAGTCATAGTCAATACAGGCAGTATACCTCCTTTGATGCTGATGTGGAAGCAAAACTCATACTCTTTAACGGCGATGCCCAATCCCACGTGGAAATATGGGAAGAGGGACAGACAAACGATTTCTTCTGTGAATTCAAATACATAGCTCCGGCTATGAGTATGCAGCTGGAAGACGGATCAATATCGGTATTGATTAAGGATGGCGACGGTCAGGATATGCTTACTCCCAATTTTCTTGAGGCAATCAGATGGATGGAAAAACACTCCGATGAGGCAACCATTGACTCCTTCCTGATATGCTACGGCTCACATGTCGTCACAAGAGCGAATCTGGGCGGCTCCATCATTCTTGAGATGACCATGAAGCGCGATTCGCTCCATGATGTTTACTCAAAAAAAAGTATAGGTAATGCAGTGTCATCTATATTCAAGCATATGTCGCAGAGTGAGGAGTATACCACCGAATACAACTTGCTGAACAGTGCCGATTGCTATGTCAAAGTCAAGGGCGGAGACTTGAGCACCATACCCAACGAGATACTGCATTTCCGATTCGGCGAGGCACCCGATATGTCACAATATGTCACCGGCTGGCAGAACAGTCTCAACTATGACCCCGAAGACTACGCCCATAACAACCTTGAGATGACCGACATGGAGATAACACCTATCTGGGATTTCATTCCCAATAAGGAAATAGCCAAACGTGTCATGCTTAGGGTTGAAGGAACCGCCAAGGACCTTATCTATGAGGGCGGTTACCAAAATTACTGCAACACAAGTTTCAGCCTGCCTCAAAAGGTAGAATGTAAGATGGGTGGAAGCAAAGTCTCTTTCAATCAGCCCGATGTCTGCAATATCATATCATCGGGACGTTATGTGGCAACCGTTTGCCGTGAAACAATAGAAATCCCTTACGTCGGACAAAAACAGGTACAGGTAGTCTATCCCATTTATGACCAGCATGTAAACCTAAGTTGCGGTTTCACATTTTACGGTGACACCACCTACAACGTCTGCTGGCTCAAGAACAGATGCATGGTTTATAAGGACACCAAAAACCCCGTGCCCACCGATGGCATGATCTACATGACCAACGGCGTACCCGGCACCATCTGTTTCAACAACATCCGATACCAGCCCAGCCAGACCGTGATAGGCTACGAATGGCCCCTGGCGATAACCCAGGAGGGAACTCTGGACACCGGCAAGCCCTATTTCCTTACATACAAGAAAGGAAAGGATTTCTACCTCAAGCAGAAAGACGGCTCCGAACAGAGCGGCCAGCTGGAAGGACTTCCGGGCTGGAGCTACAGCAACGGGCAGATGGTACGCAAGAAAGAGAGTGAATACTTCTATTATTGGAATCCCAATGAGGTCAACCTGTAAGCAATATGAAACTGTCACTTAAAACATATTTGTACCTGGCCGCAGTCATTCTGACCGCCTCATGTGACAAGGACAACACCGTCCTGCCGCCCATTGAGACCGCGCCGGTAGAAATCAGCGAGCAGCGTATTGAGATAGGGTCCGATGCGCGATACTACAGCGTTGACGTCCAGGTCAACACCCAAGACTATGCCCTCAGGGATATCAATGTCAGTACACAGACTGAGTGGATAAGTCTGGAAGCCGATACCGTAAGCAATCAGGGAAGGCTCACCTTCCACATAGACTCCAATGAAGGGGCCCGCAGCCGCGACGGCATCATCAACCTGAGCATCAAGGGCTCATCGGACCAACAGGTAGCACAGCTTACCGTCCATCAGCACAGCCTGTCTGAGGATGGCACCAACTCCCTGGCCGGTGATTCACTGAGCCGTAAGGCCCGTGTCGGCTATGGTTATAACATGCTCATTGACTACATGAATCCAGCCAGCGTCACCGAGCCCATACTGGACTACGAGCTTCTGGTTAAGGCCGAGCAGAACTGGGGCACCATCATTGCAGAGGAAGGTCGTGCACAGCAGGACTTCCAGTTCCACTGCTCTTACAGCATCGAGGAGATGTCATCATGGATGAGCAAGCAGACATCGACCGAGGTCGATTTCCTGTTCTGCAACAAGAGCGTCGAAAAATTCAAGAGCGTAAAGGAATATGACCTGTCACAACAGACCTTCGGTTACAGCTCACTCAGCAAGGTGGTAGCCACACGCTACGTCGATGAAGGAAAGATACAAAGCATCATTCGTGAAGGTCAGGACCTGTTCACCCCGCAGTTCCGGGAGCTTTATGACCAGGTGAACGACAAGCCCACTGCCCAGAACGTAAAAAAACTCGTTTCAAAGTACGGCACTCATATGGTAATCTACACCGACCTGGGCGGACGTTTGGACTATACCGTCAATTTCATCTCCAATGAGAGCTCCACAGAAACTGTCGAGAAATACCTCAAGGTCAAGAACGGTGTAGTAAAGGAGGACAATCAGTCGTTCCAATCGGCCAAAAACATATGCAGCAGCGGTGGCGACCTCTATTTCGAGATATTCGGAGGTACCGACCAGGCCTGCCGCTCATTGCGGGAACACGCAAGCACCAAAGACCGTTACGGACAGGTGGATCCCGGCATGCTGGGTGAATGGCTCAACAGCATACGCAACGATGACCCGCAGAGCGTCTCTATGGTACGTTGTATCATGCAGCCCATCTGGCAGCTTTTCAGTAACCAAAAGGCCCGCGTAGAGATAATCAATTACATTCTGGCTCTATCGTTCAGTGAGGCCGGCAGTGTAGGCAACCGTCTGCAGGAACTGGGACTTGACAACTACTACCAGATTGATATCAATGAACAGATGACCCAGTTCGGTACATCCGATAAAAGCACCCTGGCCAAGATCATCTACTATGACGGACTCCCCAAGGTCGAGGTTTGCAATGAATATGTGCCCGAGTTGCGCGGTGACCGCCGTATCACCGTCTTCTATCCCATATACAGAGGCATCACCAACATCCGTCGCGGTATCTTCCTTGGCGACGGAGAGAACGCCCCTTCATCACTCACCTTTGACGATGAGGGAGGCTGTTATGTCCAACCCCTTGAAGGCTACCAGCCCGGTGACCGTCTGACTACATTATATTATATAGACGGTGCCTTCTACCCCACCAGCATAGGAATCAATATCCCCAAATACAAGATGACCGTGGCCGATGAGTGGCTCAACCTGTATAATCACACCGGTGTAGACGGAAAGGGCAACTACCCCATCGTCAAGATAGGACCGGGATTCTGGTCCCGTACCTATATCAACGGCACATTGGGTTTCATTGACCAGAACGGCTCATCCGTAGAACGTTTCTACAATGTAAAAGGATCCTCCATACTGTTCACCGAAGTATTCCATGAGGTCGCCTCATCATTAAAGAACCATCTCAACTTCACTGTCAATGACCAGAATCACTGGTACCTTCCCACATCGGACGAGATGTACGGTCTACTTAAATATGTGGGCAATAACCCCAAGGCGCTGTTCAAGAACCAGATGTCCGGATTCAATGCAGAATTCTTTGGCTATGTGGTCCGAAAGGATGTTCTCAACGACGAGGTACCCAAGAAAGTCGAGCTCAAATATGTGGACGAGCTATGTGTAATACCCTTCCGTGATGACGGCTCATACGGAACAGCGCTTATGATCAAGCCCGACTACACCTGGCAGGAAGCCAAGGTAACCAAAACCCATCGCAACAAATATCCGGTGCGACCATACCGTAACAAGAAGTTTATACATAAAAACAGACAATAATGAAAAAAAGAACTCTATTCTCCATACTCCTGATGACAGCCTTAACCTGTCACCTTACATCATGTAAAGACGATGATAAGATTGTCGGGAATACCGATCCTGACGAAAAGGAAATGGCAGGCTACGATATGACCTCCGAGCAGGTCGATGAGTATGCCGCCATGAACTTCATCAGTCACGTATGCCAGGTTGAGTATGACACCCTCACATACGCCCTGAAGTCATGGGAGCCTGACTATGGAAGGGTTCTCTTTGAAAACACCCCGACCATCCGTTACACCAGAGCGCTCACCGAGGAAGATGCACGTAATGAGTTCCTCTCCATGATCTGCTCGGTTGCCACTATTGACAGTACGGCGGCAGACGGCACTATGACTGTTTCAATGGGAAGCCACGGTTCCGTAAGATATATCCCGGACCATCAGAACGGTCATCTGGCATATATCGATGTCAACCTGAAAGAACTCCCCTATATAACCAGAATAACATTCTTCAGGTCCGATGCCTGGCCTGAGAATGCAGGTACCTGCGGCGGTATAAGCCCGGGAACTGTCCTTATTGGCCGAAGAGGAGGAAAAGATGTCTATTTCCTGTGTGTCAAGGGCTGCGGCGAGACAGGCACCGGTTACTTTATAGGCTTTGATACCTGGACGGTAACACCGGTTTCGCCCGCCCGTCATTCACACAAGAAACGTACCTGTTATGATGAATGGTGGGGAAATGCAGACGGAGGCAAACACCTGATTGAATGTTTGCGCGGATATATGTATTATTATGACGGAAGTAAAAACCCCGACGCCGAATCTACGATCAGGCAAATATCCAAACTTCAGGGAGGTCATTCGAATAACGGCCGACTAGGAGGTGAGAATGCACTGCATGACTTCCTGTACGGCGAGGGCTGGTTCAGCGGAAAGACACCTTTCTTCAAAACCGGCGATGACCATTGCTGGGTCGATACACACGGCAGCAAGGACGACGATAAGTGGCACTTTGTAAGGACTCCCTGTACCAGGATAACTTCAGACCACAAAGGAGTGGAGTCTGTAATGGTATGCTATGATTGTGACGAGGTCGATCCCCATAAATATGACAGGAACAATTCCCATACCCGTGATGAGAACAAAAAGAAATGGGGTAATTCAATAGTTTTGGATCAGTTCCTGGATGAGTGGATATGGAAAGTCAAAGAATGGTACAGTTTCCAAAGTCCATGGGTCATTACCTTCCATGACACTGACGCAAGTACCTTTGATGAGTTCTGTCAAAAGTATCATTTAGAAGAGGTAAATTTAGACGATTGAAAAGGATAATTAAAACTATTACGGTCCTGCTCCTGCTGACAGCATGCAGCAAGGACCATTCAGATTTCCTTGAGGGAGTGACAAGGCAGGCCGCAGTAACCTACCTCGTCACTCCCAACGGCTTAGGTGACAACGGTTATAATGATGCATCGGCCCAGGGTATCTTCTCATTCATTATTGAGACATTCACACCCGTCCGTATGCTTCAGCCCAAGGATACCACCCAGGCTGAGCAGATGTACCGGCAGTGGCTCACAGACAATGCCGACAAAGACTCTGCCGTGCTCATTCTGGGTAGTTCCGTATACGAGCAGATGGCTCGCCGCGTCCCCGTCACACTCTTTGGCAAGGGCAGCCGCGTGCTGTTGTTTGAGAGCAGTGCCCGCATAGATGGCCTGTCAACCGTCAAGGTAAGCCGATACGGGGCCAGCTACCTCTGCGGAGCCATGTCCGGCGGTTTTGACGCTCTCATTCTCTCGGCAGTCAGGAACAATCCTCTGTTGGACGAGAGCATTATGGGATTCATGGCCGGCTACAACGCCCATCATCAGGAAGGCAAAAACGCACAGGTCCTTTATCTGGCCGATGACGAATCCGGATGGGCCATGCCCGACTCGGCCTACCGCCTAATGGCCAGACGCATACGTAGCAGTTCAACCTTCCGTGAAATGGTATTCCCGTTGCTGGGAGGATCGGACATAGGTGTGCTGCGAGCTATGAATGACGAGCAAAACAATCTGGGACTTGTCATAGGTATGGATGTTGACCAAAGCGCACTCTCCCCGCGTGTACCGTTCTCCATGATCATACAGACCGGTCAGGTGCTGCATGACTATCTCAAGGACTGGCTGAGCGGCCGCGACTGGCCGGCAAGCCGTACCCTCGACATGAGCCAGGGAGCCGCACTAATCATGCTCCATCCGTCATTTTACAGGCACAACACACTCATGGACTATGAATATCGGGACCCGGATACGTTCCTGAACCTGTATAACCGGTTTATAGATGAAGCTGTCAGCAAAGAGCAAGAGTATGAAAACAACTGAATATATCCGTCTGGCATTACGCGCCCTCTGCTGCATAACTGCGGTACTGATATGCTCCTGCGTCCCTGAGAAGGATGACAGACTCTCTTTATCGGACCGTACATATAAGGTTGCTGTGCTCATGCATAAAAGCGAGCAGGCACGTTGGGAGCGCACAGCCGATTTCGCCCTTCGCAACATAGCCCGTGCACAGCGCGGTATGGACAACAAGATACAGCTTCAACTCACCTTCAAGGACCAGGATGCCCCGGACATAGACGATTACATGCAACAGATAGCCCGGGACACCACCATCATTGCCATAATAGGACCGACCACATCCTTCAGAGCCGAGCAGATGGCCATGCAACTCACCAGAATGCCCGAGTGCCATAAACCCCTGCTCACGCCATCGGCCACCTATGTACAGTATCAGCGCAAGTTTGCGAACATACCATACATCTGGAACCTGGCCGAGAGTGACATAACACAAATGGAGATCATAATATCCGAGATTGCCAGCCTGCATACCGACGGTCAGGTCACACTTGAACTGCTTGCACAGGATGACGGCCGTAATGACGTCACCAGCGACTACGTGCAATGGTTCAGTTTCATAGCCGAAGAATACTCCCTACAGGTAAGTGGAGTACATCTTTACAGCAATACGGACGATATCCGGCGTTGCGTGGAGGAGATATGCGGAACCGATCCCGAAAAACAGTCTCGCATACTCCTGTTCAGTCCCACGACCGAGGATGATGCAATAGCATTTGACCGTGAACTATGCAGTTATCAGGCTCAGACCGAGGCTCAGGGAAAGCAGTTCTTTGCACCCTTCAGGATATACTGCTCCGACGGATTCGTATCTGAGCGCATAGCCGATGCCGTACAGTATGACGGTTATGAAGGCGTTGACCTGTCGGCCACTCCTGAAAGCGGTTTCATACAGGCATATCAGAAAATCTTTGGCTCCGAGCCCCTGAACGGAGAAGCTCAGTTCTATGATGCCATCAATATCATAGCCTACGCCGCCACGCTCTACAACTCTCCGCTCCGCAACCGGTTAACCTCATTCAATGATGCCATTCAGGCTGTAGTAAGCGGTGAGGGCGGCAACGGAGGCACTTGGTTCCCGTTTGATATGGCACGCCACATCACCCTGCTCAGACAGGGTGTCACGCCCCATATTGAAGGAGTGAGCAGCGTCACCAACTCCACCTTCCGCCGTTGGCGCCTCTTTGAGGGAGAGTACGTAACCACCGAGTACATAAGTTCACAAGGCTCCAAACGAACCACCTCATCCAAAAACATGGGCGAATGGTTCGCCACAAAAATGGATGACCTCTCCCTATCCGACAGCACTTCCATTCCCCGTTACCCCACCCTTGACAAGAACTGGGCACTCATAGTAGCCGCCTCAAAAGGTTGGCCCAACTACCGTTTCCAGGCCGATGCGCTGGCCATGTACCAGATTCTCAAGTATTATGGTTTTGATGATGACCATATAGTCCTTGTCTGTGAGGATGATCTGGCGAATCATACCTACAACCCCTTACCCGGACAGTTGTTCGTAACATTGAACGGGCGCAATGTCTATGACCAGTCTGCCATAGACTACCGCCTCCATGACCTTAAGCCCAAAGATATAGGAGATATCCTTCAGGGACGCGCATCGGAGAGGCTTCCTCATGTACTTGAGCCCGATAATGACGACAACGTATTCATATTCTGGAGCAGTCACGGATCGCCGGGTTCACTCTACTTTGGAGATTCCCCGCTTATGACCTACAGCAAGATGAAAGACATACTGTCCGATACCCCTCACCGCAAGATGCTGTTTGTGGTCGAGGCCTGCTATAGCGGAGGTCTGGGACAGGCCTGCCAGGGTATCCCCGGCACACTGTTCGTCACAGCCGCCAACCCCTATGAAACCAGTCACGCCGACGTCTGGAGTGAAGAGATAGGAGTATATCTGTCCAACGGTTTCACCCAGGGCTTCATGAAGGCCATATACAAAGATCCCGCAGTATCTCTGCGGGACCTCTATTACACACTTGCCGCGCATACCAACGGTTCACACGTCAAGATCTATAACAATCAGAATTTCGGCAGTGTCTACAACAACACCATGCAAGAATTCATCAAGCCTTAAATTATCTCATGTGACTTAGCCTTGAGCGGGAAGAACACCGGCATTATCAGTACGATGGCAATCACTGAGAAGAGCATGCCGCTCATCACGCCAACTGCAAAGCTGAACCAGAACTGGGCGCTCTTGCCGTCAAAGAGGAACGGAATCAGGCCAAGTACGGTGCTCAGGATGGTGAGCATGGTGGGTATGATCTTGCGGTTGTATGCCTTGATGTAGGTCTTTATCCCGTACTCTCCTGTGGCCGTCGCTATGGTCCGATACTCGGACGTGAGGTAGATACCGGCATTTACCGTGATACCGCACAGCATTATCATGGCTGCAAACCCTCCGTCGCCGAATGAGACGCCAAAAATGGGGTATGCCAGGAACACTCCCATCATACTGACAGGAATGAGCAGCACTATCACCAGCGGAACCTTGAATGACTCAAACATACTGGCGCATATCATGAATATTACCAATACCACCACAAAGATCAGCACCGTGCGTTGTTTCTCAGGTGTCCACCATCCGTAACTGTTTCTTGCTCCTACGCGGAAGCCCATAGGCAGACGGTCATTAAATCTTTTGGTCAGGTCTCTCTCCATTTTGCCCCTAAGATCATATGACCCGATGAATTCATATCCCACACTGATGGCATACTCCTGGTTATCACGCTGTATGGAGAGTCCGGTACGTTGCTTTGTAATGGAACCCAAATCACTCAGGCGGGTATTCATGCTGTCTATCATGACCATATCATTGCGTATATGCCACAGGTCATAATAATCCTTGTCCGATGAAACCAGGCGGACAGGAGTATAGGTATGTCCGTCATAAACGCCTTTGCCGGGTGCCTGACTGTCATACAGTTGCTCGCGTACATAAGAGAGGTATCGGTTCAGATTGGTACCGGTGCGGATCAGCCTCTCGCGGTCCAGATCCATATAGAACTCACTTGCCACATAAGAGTTCCAACCGCTCCCTGTAAATCCCGCCTGACCGTTTACGCGGCGGTTCAGTTTTAGAGAGTCTATGAGTTCCTCGGCATATCGGTAAAGAAGGTCATAATTATAACCGTAAAGGGTTAAGGAGTTAGACCAACTGGTACGGTAAACACTGTTGCTCAGGTACTGGTCACTATCATCAAGGGCAGGAATTGACCACACCGCGCCTCCAAACCTCATAGCCTTGGCCCACAGACGCTGCTTGAGTTCAAACGGGAACCGTGTCTTCTGATACTCATCCTTAAAATGAATCTCAAGACTGCCGCTGGTACCAGACAGACTGGTATAGAACTCACTTATCTCATCGTACTGTTGGAGCCAGTTCTCCATCTCCATGACAATATCATTGAGTTGCTGTACTGTCTGACCCTCAGCCAGATCAGCCCTGACATTAAGTACAATCTCACGTGGTCCCTCCTCCTCACGACCCAATGACAGACGTCCGCCCGAGTGCTTCTGGAAGATATTCAGGGTACCTCCAAGAGGATACTCAAACCACTTCTTGTTACGCTGATACCACTTGCCTCCGATGGTCTTGTTGTAAAGACCCACCAGACCGCCCTTGGTATTATCCTGTCCCGGTTCCGTATTCTTATGATGCACCTGATTGGGAAGCAGTTGTATAGGAATACCGAACAGGAATATCAAAGATACAATATACACCCATCGGTGATTGCGGCTCCAAGCCGTCAGACGCTCATATCGGGCCGTATAACGTATAAGACGGCGACGTCGGCTCATGGTGTTCTTTACCACACCCTTGTTCTTAAGGGGCAGATACTCCAGCAGTGCCGGAACAAACAGGAACGCAATCACTATAGACAGTGACAGGTTGATTACAATAACCCATATAAAGCCTGTAAGACTTGCCCTGGTACTCTCCGGCAGGAAAAACACCAGCATCAGAGCGCCGATGGTGGTAAGCAGAGCACCTGTTATGGAGAACATCACCTTGCGGTTTCCGTAATAGGTATAATGGTCTGCAATCACAATTGCCGTATCGATGATAATACCCAGCGACACCGTGATTCCGGCCATCGAGTATATCTCGATACCTACTCCAAACAGTTTGTAGAATATAACCGCACTAAGCAAATTGACCACAATAGTCAGGCCTATCACCGCCAGGTATCGGAAATTACGGCTCACCGCCAGCACAAACAGAAGCAGGATGGCCAACGACAGCACCGCACGCAGGAATATCTTCTGCATCTCGTTACTCAGGTGCTCCGATGCATCATAATTGAGCCTGATGGCAAAGTTATCTGGCAAATCGGCCTTAAGTTCCTCCATTTTCTGCTTTACGGCCTGTGTCACCTCGATCGTATTGATATCCTCCAGGGCATTGACATAAAGCGATATGGTATTGAGACCGTTGATACGGTTGTATGAGGATGGAATCTGCTCCCTGTACTGAACCGTGGCAAAATCACCCATATAATACATTCGGCCGTTAACCTTACCCACCGGGA